>CDZG01001959.1_pt1 | contig 20585 bp, 13 predicted proteins | sample 557741 | NCBI WGS metagenome assembly CDZG01 (sample SAMEA3182086, study PRJEB8094) | gut metagenome | biome: human; feature: gut; material: Stool; isolation source: human stools | place: Canada | collected 2013-01-21
TATCTACGAGGGTGAGCCCCTGGGTATCATCGGTGAGTCAGGCTGCGGCAAGTCCACTCTGGGACGCTGCCTGGTCAACCTCCATCCCATCACATCAGGAAAGCTGGTTTATGACGGAAAAGAGCTGAACCGTCTCAGGAAGAAAGAGCGCCAGGCCCTGAGCCGGGAGATACAGATGGTATTTCAGGATCCCTATTCTTCCCTGGACCCCCGCCATACGGCCGCGGATTCCGTGGAGGAACCCATGATTGTCCACAAGACACCTGCCACTGCCAGGGAACGCCAGGAAAGGACCATAGGCCTGTTCAAGGAAGTGGGACTTGATATGCAGCATTTAAACCGATATCCCCATGAGTTTTCTGGGGGACAGCGCCAAAGGCTGAACATTGCCAGGGCCATTGCCAGTAATCCCAGAGTGGTCATCTGCGATGAACCGGTATCGGCTCTTGACGTGTCCATACAGGCCCAGGTCATTAACCTGTTTAAGAAGCTGCAAAAGCATTTTAACCTTACATATATTTTCATATCCCATGACCTGAGCGTGGTGAAATATATCAGCGACCGCATCGCCATCATGTATCTGGGACGGCTGGTGGAACTGTGTGACAGTGACTCTATCTACCACAATCCCCTGCATCCGTATACCCAGGCACTTTTGTCCGCCATTCCGCCGGAATCCCCGGAGGAGGAAAAGGAACGCATTGTGCTGACTGGTGAGGTACCCAGCCCAATCGGGGAACAGAAGGGATGCCCTCTTGCAAACCGCTGTCCACGGTGTATGAAGCGGTGCAGGGAGGAACTGCCGAAACTGCTGCCCCACGGGGACACGGACCACATGGTAGCCTGTTTTCTATATCAGAACGAACGCGACTGACGGAGGAAAAAATGAGAAAAGAAAATTTAATCAGCATGGTGGAAGATCGGAAAGATGAACTGATTGACCTGGTTTCCCGGCTTATCAGGATTAACAGTGAGAATCCCACAGGAACCCAGAGGGAAGTGGTGGATTTTGTTGAGAAATATCTGGAGAAGGCCGGCATTGCCTATGAGGAAACCGGGGAAAACCCGGATTATCCCTGCGTGGTGGCCAGGATGGGCAGCGATGACGGCTACAGCCTGATTTTTAACGGACATGTGGATGTAGTCCCGGCGGGAGACCGAGGGTTATGGGATTTTGATCCTTTCTGCGGTACGGTCACTGACAGCCAGATATTGGGTAGGGGAACCTCCGACATGAAGGCCGGGGTGGCCGGAGTCCTTTTTGCCATGGCTCTGTTAAAAGAGTCCAATGTCTGCCTTAAGGGAAATATACGGCTTCACATTGTTTCCGACGAGGAGAGCGGCGGGGAGTACGGCTCTGCGTGGCTGTGTGAGCACGGATACGCCAAGGGAGCAAACGGATGCCTGGTGGCGGAACCCACCTCCATGGCTACCATTGAGATTGGCCAGAAGGGGGGAATGCTGCTGACAATCCGGGCCCATGGCAAGGCGGCCCACGGAAGTCTTGGGAATTATAAGGGAGAGAATGCAATCCTTAAGATGGCAAAGGTCCTTCCGCTGGTAGAAAAGCTTACCAGGATAAGCGGGCATTTTTCAGACAGGCAGTTAAAGCCTCTGGCAGACTCAAAGATGATAGCGGAGGATAAGAATGAGATTCCGGGTTTGGGAAGTGTCATAGATCATGTAACCACCAATATCGGACTGATACAGGGGGGAACCCGCCACAATATGGTGCCGGACTGCTGCGAGGCAGTGGTTGACTGCCGTCTGCCCATAGGTGTCAGCCAGGATGAGATTGCTGCCTGCGTGGAGGAGATACGCAGGGAGAGCGGAGTGGATGGGGTTGATTTTGAGCTGAATTACCGCTCCGAGCCAAACTTTACGGATCACGAGGATCCATTGGTCCTTGCGGTAAAGAAGAATGTGGAGGCATTTTTAGGTACTCAGGTGGTGCCTGCTTACCAGTGGGCTTCCAGCGACGCCAGGGATTACCGGCGTCAGGGTATTCCCACGATCCAGTTCGGGCCGTCCAATACAGTGGGGATCCACTCTTACAATGAGACAGTGGAGATAGAAGATGTGGTGACTGCCGCCAAGGCATATGTGGCAGCGGTGTGCGATTTAATGGGAATTGAATAAATACCAGGAGGAGATATGTCGTGTTAATCAAACAGTTATTGGAAGTGTATGATGTTCTGGATGACAGCAATGCCAGCGGAGAAACGGTTGAGGCATACTTAAGAGGAATCAGGAAGGATGCGGATATCCACGTATATCCGCTCGTTGGGCCAAAGGGAAAAACCGATATGGTCAAAGTCAGAATTCACGGAAGCAGGGGAAAGACGTCCGGAGGAGATGCGCCCACACTGGGGCTTTTGGGACGCCTGGGAGGATTGGGAGCAAGGCCGGAGCGAATCGGATTCGTGTCTGACGGCGACGGCGCCCTGGTGGCATTATCCCTGGCTGCAAAGCTCTTGGATATGCAGAATAAGGGCGACATACTGGAGGGCGACATCATTGTATCCACTCATGTGTGTCCCGACGCGCCTACAAGGCCCCACAAGCCGGTGGCATTTATGGATTCACCTGTGGAGATGGCCCAGGTCAACAAGGAAGAGCTGAGTGATGAGCTTGACGCGGTCCTGTCTGTTGACACTACCAAGGGGAACCGGATTATCAACACAAGGGGATTCGCCATATCACCTACGGTTAAGGAGGGATATATTCTGAAGGTGTCTGAGTCCGTTCTGGACATTATGCAGACCACCACCGGGCGGCTCCCCTATGTATATGCCCTGTCTGTCCAGGATATTACGCCCTATGGCAATGATCTGTATCATTTAAACAGCATCCTGCAGCCTGCAACGGGAACAAAGGCGCCGGTTATCGGAGTAGCCATCACCACAGAGGTGCCGGTGGCTGGATGTGCTACCGGAGCCACCCATATCACGGACTGTGAGGAGGCCGCCAGATTTATGCTGGAGGTAGCAAAAGCTTATGCAAGAGGGGAATGCAGCTTTTACGATGAGGACGAGTTTACAAGAATCAGGAAGCTGTATGGGAATATGAACCACCTCCAGACATTAGGCAAAGAAGCATAGCAGGCTTATGTTATGTTTCCCTGAGCAGATCGTAGGCGCATAGTCCCAGATAGAAGCTGAAGATTTCGTCCATGGCTTCCAAATCGGTGCCTAGTATACGCTTTATCAGATTCAGATGGTCTGCCAGGGTATTGCGGTGGATGAAGAGCTGTCTGGAGGTCTCGCGGATGACCATACGGTTTTCCAGGTACATGCGCAGGGTGTGGACCAGGCAGGTTCCGTTTGCCTGGTCGTAATCCACCAGCCGGACGATGGTGTCGTTATATATTTTATTCAGGTCGTGATGGTTCAGGTTCCTCAGGAGATGATAGGGAATCTGACGCAGATAGGAAGCCACAGCCTTTTGGGGATTGAGGTGGGACTGCATATTGATGGAGATTAAGCTTTCCTCAAATGCGGTGCCGATTGTCACCAAACGGCTGTGGCTTCTGCTGACCCCTCCCCGCACCCACTGGCGCAGGCTCTCATCCAAAGATTGGTACAGGTATTCCGCTGTCATCTGTGCCTGGTTCACTGCCTCCAGGTTGGAGATGCTTTTCTGGAAGAACAGAAATACAATCACATAATCATTGTAAAAACTCAGGAAGTACTGCTGTCCCGAATTTTCCAGAGCAGTGCTGAATTTATCGTATACCGTGCGCATCAGCCGTTCCGGGCTTCCCGTCTGCTGGATTTCGTAGGCAATGCAGACACGCTTGCAGTCATAGGGAAAGGAGTAGGTATTGCACACTATCCTTATTTCTTCGCTGGACTTGGAACGCATGTCCGACAGCATGGAGAAAAAAGGAGCAAAGTGGTTGGTGGAGGAAAAACGCCTCTGATTCACCTGGATGGTCTCAAGCTCGGTTGACAGGATGGGAAGACAGTTTGTGATGATAGAGACTATGTCATCCGAAAGGGGGGCAGCGTTAATGTCAGCGCAGAGGTAATACCTGCCGCTGGGGATAGGAAAAACGGCAAAGGGTATGATTTGTTTGTTGATCCAGAACCTGCGCGTATTGGAAGCCTCCTTATCGCTGTCAGCCTCCTTGCCGCTCTCTGCATTCTTGGATTTATCGGGCCGGATCACTACACGGCTGGAGGTTTGCAGGAGATTGGCATAGGAATCCGGAATATGGAAATACACGGATTTGTCATTATAGTCGGTTATCAGGATGATGGAATCCGTGTAGGAGGACAGCATGGACAGCATGGAGCTGATTCCGCTGTTGCTGGTAAAAAGCTGGCAAAATTTGCGGGTTTCATTGATGACAAAGGCCTGGTTGGAGAGCTGCCTCAGTTCCAGTTCACGGAATATGACACGCATAATATCAGAGTAACTGTGGTAGAAGGGAACTGCAATCAGAGGAAGGCGGTACCTGGCCGCTTCTTCTATGAGAAACTGGGGGATGGTGTCGTAAAAACGTTTTATTTTTATGCACAGCGCGGTGCAGCTGACATCGTGGAGCTCCTTTAGCAGCTTTTTTGTCAGTGCAATGTCTTTATAAAAAATAAAGCCGGTCGTCAGGACCAGTTCGTTTTTTTTAATCCAGGGGACGCCTTCCGGATTGTCAATTACGTTGACTCCGGTAATGGGATTTCCCAGACAGTCCTCATCTCCGAAGAATTCCAGATTATCAATTTCAGGGCAGTTTAAAAACCATCGCAGCGTCAGCACAGGGTCATTCATAAACGGGGCTACCTCCTTTCAATCTTCTAAAATATTATAGCATCTGGTACTGGCTGTTACAAGAAAGTTTTTCCCAAGGAAGTTTGGGCTAAAGAAGTCCGGGGCATACTTACAAAAAAGGAAGGTACTGCCATGGAACTGTCACCCGCAGCCAGACGTCTGGTCATACTCCTGTGTCTCCGGCATCTGCCCGGGATTCTGGGCATGGGATTGTCCGGAGTACTGGTTATGATACCGGGAAAATTAAGGGAATCTTTATTGAAATTAACAGGATATGATGATAAGCTTCATAGGTAATCTGATATAAGACGGGAGGAATTGCAATATGAAGAAACATTCATTGATGATAACAGCAGCCGCTCTGGCTGCGGCGGTGGTGCTGGGAACGGGCTGTGCCAAAAAACCGGCGGTGGAGACATCTGAGACAGTTACCAGCCAGGCTTCGGCTGAGGAGACCACCAAAGCGCCTGAGACAACGGCCAAGGCACAGGAGACAACGGAGCAGGCGGCTGAGGCAAAGGAAGTATACCATATGCTTCAGGGCACCGTTACAAAGGTGACAGCGGACGGTTCGGTGTTCACCCTTCAGGCGGACGACGGCAGGGACTATGATATCAGCCAGTCCGACATCCGGGACGTGGAAGTGGAGATTGAGGAGGATGTGCAGATAGCCATTGCATATATAGGGGAGCCCCTGGGCAGCCTGGAGGACGTGACCCTGGTGGTGGCCCTTCCGGAACAGGAAGAGTGGAGTATTCTCACTGAGAAAGGAACCACCACGGCTAACGCGATGAGCAGCTTTACCATAAAGACAGACGACGGCCAGGAGTTAAGCTTCTTAAAGGATAACTGCCCTATAGAGGAAGGGGCCCTGGCAGGTGACAGCGGGGATAAGGTGACTGTGACCTATGTGAATTCCCAGGGAGTAAACTATCCGGTGGAGATTAAAGGAACGAAATAGACAGGCTGCCGCCACAATTTTGCGAAAAACCCTTGCAAAATAAGTGTTTTCCCTGTACAATCTGATATTGAGTAAACAGCGTGAGAGGGGCCGTACATGACCCCTCTTTTACTAGAAATATCAGCAGATACCAGAAATATCAGCGGAACAGATTAAGAAGAACAGATTAAGAGAAAGGTAACGAACATGATTAGTACAAGCAACATATCTCTTCGCGTGGGCAAGAAGGCATTGTTTGAGGATGTGAATATCAAATTCACCGAGGGCAACTGCTATGGACTCATCGGCGCAAACGGTGCCGGAAAGTCCACATTCCTTAAGATCCTGTCAGGCCAGTTGGAGCCTACCAGCGGCGATGTCATCATCACCCCCGGACAGAGGCTGTCCTTCCTGCAGCAGGACCACTTTAAGTATGACCAGTACACGGTCCTGGATACGGTCATCATGGGCAATAAGAGACTGTATGAGATAATGAAGGAAAAGGAAGCCATCTACATGAAGGAGGACTTCACGGACGAGGACGGCATCAAGGCCGCTGAGTTAGAGGGTGAATTCGCCAACATGAACGGATGGGAGGCAGAGTCAGATGCTGAAAGCCTTTTAAACGGACTTGGTATTGAGCCGGACCTGCACTATGCGCAGATGGGATCCCTTCTGGGCGCCCAGAAGGTAAAGGTACTTCTGGCCCAGGCCCTGTTCGGCAACCCCGACATCCTGCTTCTGGATGAGCCTACCAACCACCTGGACCTGGATGCCATTGCGTGGCTGGAGGAGTTTTTGATTAACTTTGAGAATACAGTTATCGTGGTATCCCATGACCGTTATTTCCTGAATAAAGTCTGCACCCAGATAGCTGACATTGACTACGGAAAAATCCAGCTGTTCGCAGGAAACTACGACTTCTGGGTAGAGTCCAGCCAGCTGATTGTGAAGCAGATGAAGGAAGCCAACCGCAAGAAGGAAGAGAAGATTAAGGAGCTCCAGGAATTTATCCAGCGCTTCTCCGCCAATGCGTCCAAGTCCAAGCAGGCCACTTCCCGTAAGCGCGCCCTTGAGAAGATTGAGCTGGACGACATCCGTCCTTCCAGCCGTAAGTATCCGTACATTGATTTCCGTCCTTTCCGCGAGATTGGCAATGAGGTCCTGACCGTGGAGCACTTAAGCAAGACCATTGACGGCGAAAAGATACTGGACGATATCTCCTTCATTCTGGGCCGCGAGGACAAGGTTGCCCTGGTAGGACCAAATGAGCGGGCCAAGACCGTGCTCTTTAAGATTCTGTCCGGTGAGATGGAGCCGGATGAGGGTAGCTATAAGTGGGGTCTTACCACCTCGCAGGCTTATTTCCCCAAGGATAACAGCGCCGAGTTTGACAACGACGACACTATCGTAGAGTGGCTGACCCAGTATTCTCCTGAGAAGGACGTAACCTATGTCCGCGGTTTCCTGGGACGCATGCTGTTTGCCGGCGAGGACGGAGTAAAGAAGGTGAAGGTCCTTTCCGGAGGTGAGAAGGTGCGCTGCATGCTGTCCAAGATGATGATATCCGGCGCCAATGTGCTGATGTTGGATGAGCCTACGGACCACCTGGACATGGAGTCTATCGACGCTCTGAACCGCGGTATGATTAAGTTCCCGGGCGTGATGATTTTCTCCTCCCGTGACCACCAGATTGTGCAGACTACTGCAAACCGTATCATGGAAATCATTAACGGCAAGCTGGTTGATAAGATTACCACCTACGACGAGTACCTTGAAAGCGACGAGATGGCACGTAAGAGATTTACCTTCACACTGACTGAGAGTGAAGAGGCAGATGATTAATATAGTGGCAGTGACAGGGCGGCAGGATGGATAAATCCTGCCCCTTTTCAGTCATTTTATGAGTATGGAGCGGATTAAGAGGAGAACAGATATGGAAAAAATTACAAGTTTTACCATTGACCACAATAAGCTGCAGCCTGGAGTCTATGTATCCAGGAAGGACCAGGTGGAAGGGGGAATGGTGACCACCTTTGACCTGCGGATGACCTCGCCCAATGAGGAGCCGGTGATGAACACCGCAGAAATGCATACCATTGAGCATCTGGGGGCAACCTTTTTAAGGAATCACGGCACCTTTGGCAAAAAGTGCATTTACTTCGGACCCATGGGGTGCAGGACCGGTTTCTATCTGCTTCTGGCAGGGGATTACCAGTCCGCGGATATCCTGCCCCTGATGGTGGAAATGTATGAGTTTATCAGGGATTTTCAGGGGGAGGTGCCCGGGGCGTCGCCAAAGGACTGCGGTAATTATCTGGATATGAATTTGGGCATGGCCAGATACCTGGCCGGGAAGTACCTGGAAGTACTGTACCATGTGGACCAGTTCCCGGAATCCAGGCTGGTATATCCGGAGTAGGCAGCTGTTTGAAAACGACACAGGAACATACCGGAAACCCATTCCCGGACCATGTTCCGGAGAGGAGCCATAAAGAATGACTAAGTTGATTTCGTGGAATGTAAACGGCCTCAGGGCCTGCGTAGGTAAAGGCTTTCTGGATTTTTTCAGGGAAGCGGAGGCAGATGTATTTTGTATACAGGAAAGCAAGCTTCAGGAGGGGCAGATTGAACTGGACCTGCCCGGCTATCACCAGTACTGGAACTACGCCAGGAAAAAGGGATATTCCGGCACAGCCATGTTCACGAAAGAGGAACCCGTGTCCGTGTCCTATGGCATCGGCATGGAGGAACACGATACCGAGGGGCGTGTGATTACGGCAGAGTTTCCTGAATATTATGTGGTGACCTGCTATACCCCCAATTCACAGGACGGCCTGGCTAGGCTGGATTACAGGATGAAGTGGGAGGACGATTTCCTGGCATACCTTAAGAAACTGGAGGAAAACAAGCCTGTGGTATTCTGCGGGGATCTGAATGTGGCCCACAAGGAGATTGACCTTAAGAATCCCAAGACAAACAGGAAAAATGCCGGCTTTACCGATGAGGAGAGGGGCAAGTTCACAGACCTTCTGGCAGCAGGCTTTGTGGACACGTTCCGCTATTTCTATCCGGACCTGGAGGGGACTTACTCCTGGTGGTCCTACCGTTTCAGCGCCAGGGCCAAGAATGCAGGGTGGCGCATTGACTATTTTTGTGTATCAGAAAGCCTTAAGGACAGACTGGTAAGCGCATCCATCCACAATACGGTTATGGGTTCAGACCATTGCCCGGTGGAGCTGGTGATTGAATAAGAGGAAAAGACGATGAATCTGGTTACCATTGAACATTTGACAAAATCATATACGGAGAGGCTGCTGTTTGACGACACGTCCTTCTCCATCAACGAGGGGGAGAAGATTGGGCTGATTGGCGTCAACGGCACGGGCAAGTCCACTCTCCTTAAGATTGTCGCGGGGCTGGAAGATGCGGACAGCGGCAGCGTGGTAAGGGGCCGCAGCCTCTACATACGCTATCTGTCCCAGATCCCGGAATTCGCGGAGGGGGATACGGTGCTTGAAAGCGTTATGCGGGAAAATGCCGGGGAAACCCACTACAGTTCTGCGGACGAGATGCAGGCCACGGCCAAGAGCATGCTTAACAAGCTGGGTATCATAGAACACGATGCCCTGACATCCACCCTTTCCGGCGGACAGAGAAAGAGGGTGGCCTTAGCCAGTGTGCTTATGAGTACAGCGGACCTTCTGATACTGGACGAGCCTACCAACCATCTGGACAGCGGTATGGCTGACTGGCTGGAGGAATATCTGAAAGCCTTCCGGGGCGCCCTGCTGATGATTACCCATGACCGGTACTTCCTGGACAGCGTGGTGGGCCGCATTGTGGAGCTGGACAAGGGAAAGCTCTACAGCTACCAGGCTAATTATGAGGGCTTCCTTGCCCTGAAGGCGGAGCGCATGGAGATGGCCGAGGCATCGGAGCGCAAACGGCAGACCATTCTGCGCAATGAGATTGCCTGGATGCAGCGGGGAGCCAGGGCCCGTTCCACCAAGCAGAAGGCCCATATACAGCGGTATGAGGAGCTTCGGGACCAGAAGGGGCCGGAATATGACCGCAACGTGGAGCTGGAATCCATAGCCAGCCGGTTAGGCAGGACCACGGTGGAGGTGAAGGATCTGTGCAAGGCTTACGGGGACAAGGTGCTGATGAAGGATTTCACCTACATTTTCCTGAAAAATGACCGTGTGGGTATCATCGGCCCCAACGGAAGCGGAAAGTCCACCCTGATGAAGATGCTGGCAGGCTGGGTGGAACCGGATTCCGGCACCATCCAGATAGGACAGACCGTGAAGATGGGGTATTTTTCCCAGGAAAATGAGGCCATGGATGAAAGCCTTAAGGTTATCGACTATATTAAAAATGTGGCTGAGTACGTAAAGACAAAGGACGGCAGTATCAGCGCCAGCCAGATGTTAGAGCGGTTTTTATTCCCCTCCGGTATGCAGTATACCTCCATAGGCCGCTTATCAGGCGGGGAGAGGCGGAGGCTTTACCTGCTGCGTATCCTTATGGAGGCGCCCAATGTGATACTGTTGGACGAGCCCACCAATGACCTGGATATCCAGACACTGACCATATTGGAGGACTATCTGGATACATTTCCGGGCATAGTTATAGCCGTATCCCATGACCGGTATTTCCTGGACCGCGTTGTGAACCGAATCTTTGCCTTTGAGGGACAGGGAAAGGTGACCCAGTATGAGGGCGGATTTACGGATTATCAGATTGCCTGGTCCGCCAGACATCCCCAGGAGACAGGGGAGCAGAAGGGCGTAAGAGCCGGAGACAGTGATGAAAACGGGTCCGGCCTCCCCATAAACCGGAATAACTGGAAACAGGCCGCAGGCGGCGAAAAGAAGCGCAAGCTTTCCTTTAAGGAACAGCGGGAATGGGAAACCATTGAGGCGGATATCGCGGCTCTGGAACAGTCCATCGGAGATTTGGAGCAGGAGATTGGAAAATCCGCCACCAACTATACCAGGCTCAATGAGCTGATGGAGGAAAAGTCCGCCAGGGAAGCACAGCTGGAGGAGAAGATGGAGCGCTGGATGTATCTTAACGAGCTGGTGGAGCAGATAGAGGCGCAGAAATAACAGCAGGCACAGTATGGGAGCTGGTTATCAGACGGGTTGTATTTTTCTGATAACCAGTTCTTTTTGTGCATAAAAAGATGACGATTTCTGCCAGGGAGTGTTGATTTATTGACAAAATATCGAATTAACTATATACTTTTCTTATCGTGCTTATGACAGTTTCAAATAGAAAATCCACTTAAAAACAGTTGTTGATAATTCAGAAACAGTGGTCTTGGGAAAGGCGGTAACAGCTATGATGAAGGGATTCCGGATAGACAGGAATGATGGAAGGATATATGCGATGGGAGTGACTGCTGTCTCCGGAGGGGTGCATTTTTCTTTCCCCTCTAAGGGAGAGACCTGCGCCGTTATTTTATATAGGAAAGGGGCCAAAAGCCCCAAGGGTAGAATCGAATTTCCGGTAAATGCCAGAACAGGGGATGTGTGGGGCATGACTGTGCTGGGAGACTTTTCCGGCCTGGAGTACGTGTACGAGGTAGACGGACAGCAGATGCCGGACCCTTACGGGAGGAAGTTTACTGGCATGGAGCGCTGGGGAAGCCTGGCGCGCCGGGACAAGCCGGTCCGCACGCCGGTGGATACAGAAGGGGGCGCGTACGACTGGGAGGATGATATCCTACCCTGCATCCCTTATGACCAGTGTGTGATTTACCATATTCATACCAGGGGATTTACCAAACATGCCTCCTCCGGCCTGGAAGGAGACAGCAGGGGAACCTTTAAGGGCGTGGCGGAGAAGATACCCTATCTCAAAGACCTGGGGATCACCACTGTGGAGATGATGCCCCCGGTGGAGTTTGAGGAGTTAATCATACCGGAGCGTGTGGACGGAAGTCCTTTTGCAGCTGAAGAACCGGACGGAAAGCTGAATTACTGGGGATATACCAGAGGGTATTATTTTGCGCCTAAGTGTGCCTACAGCAGCGGACCTGTGAGGGAGCCTGAACGAGAGTTTAAGGATATGGTGAAGGCCCTCCACAGGGCAGGACTGGAACTGGTTCTGGAATTATTCTTTGACGGAAAGGAAGCGCCCTCCTATGTGCTGGATGTGGTCCGCTTCTGGGCTCAGGAATACCACGTGGACGGCGTCCGGCTGGTGGGCTATGCGCCTGTGAAGCTTTTGGGCGAGGATCCGTACCTCAGCAGGCTGAAGCTGTTGGCGCCCGGGTGGGACGGTGTGGAGCCGGGGCAGGAAAAACATCTGGCTGAATATAATGACGGGTTCATGATGGATATGCGAAGCTTTCTGAAGGGGGATGAGGACCAGCTTAACCGTCTGGTATACCACATCCGTCATAATCCCGGCCAGGTGGGCGTTGTCAACTACATGGCTAATACCAATGGCTTTACCCTGATGGACATGGTGTCCTATGACACAAAGCACAATGAGGCCAACGGGGAGGAGAACCGGGACGGAACAGACTACAACCAGTCCTGGAACTGCGGAGTGGAAGGCCCCAGCAGAAAGAAACGGATCATGCAGATGCGCAGGAAACAGATACGCAATGCCCTGCTCATGCTGTTTTTAAGCCAGGGAACTCCTTTGCTTATGATGGGGGACGAATTTGGCCGGACCAAGAAGGGAAACAACAACTCCTACTGCCAGGACAATGATATATCATGGCTTAACTGGGGCCTGTTAAATTCCAACAGCAGCATCCATGAATTTGTAAAGCATGTAATTCAATTCAGAAAGGAGCACTCCGTGTTCCATATGGAGAAGGAGCCGGCCCTGATGGATTACCGTTCCGTGGGGCTGCCGGACGTGTCCTACCACGGCCTTAAGACCTGGTGTCCCATGTTTGACCGTTTCCTCCGCCAGCTGGGTATATTTTACTGCGGAAAATACGGTAAAAAGCCGGACGGAAGGGAGGACGACTACTTCTACGTTGCGTTTAACATGCACTGGGAACCACATGAGTTTGCCCTTCCCAACCTGCCGAAGGATTATAAGTGGCATACGGCCTTTAATACGGACGAGGACCAGGTGAACGGCATGTATCCCGGGGGCAGTGAACCGGTTCTGGAGAACCAGAAGTCCATAATGATTATGGCAAGGACCATCGTGGTTCTCATGGGAAAGGAGGTTCCCGCGCAGAAGAAAGCCTCCAGGGGAAAGGCGGCGGGAAAAGGCGAAAGAAAGGAAGAGGAAGCAGATGATACTGTCAGAGGAAATGATACGGTATATAGAGAACCACAGGCAGGAGGCTTACAGCCTTCTTCTGGAGCTGGCCAGGATACCGGCGCCCTCCAACCATGAAGAGAGGCGGGCTGAATTCTGTCTGAACTGGCTTAAGTCCCAGGGCGCCAGGGGCGTATATATTGACCAGGCCCTTAATGTGGTGTATCCGGCGGATGTAAGCCAGGACAGGCCGTTGGATGTGTTCATGGCCCATATGGATGTGGTGTTTTCCGATGAGACAGAACTTCCCTTAAGGGTAGAGGACGGACGCATCTATTGTCCCGGCGTGGGAGACGACACGGCATGTCTGGTATGTCTTCTGCTGGCAGGGAAATATATAGCCCGGCATGTGGATTCTCCCAGTTGGAGGGAAATCCGGGGGGAGGATGCCCCCGGACTTCTGCTGGTGTGCAATGCAGGGGAAGAAGGTCTGGGAAACCTGAAGGGAGTGCGTAAGATCTGCGAGGACTACGGCGGCAGGATAAAGAGCTTTTGTACCTTTGACAGTTCTCTTTCCAGCATCGTGGACAGGGCGGTGGGTTCCAAGCGCTTCCGGGTAAAGGTCCGCACCCGGGGCGGTCATTCCTACAATGACTTTGGCAATGATAATGCCATAGCGGGACTGGCGTCCCTGGTGGGGAAGCTTTATAAAATCCAGGTGCCGGAGGGCGGAAAGACAACCTATAATGTAGGTATGATATCAGGAGGGACATCGGTTAATACCATTGCCCAGGAAGCCGAGATGCTGTACGAGTTCCGTTCCGACAAAAGGGAGAACCTGGAATATATGGAACGGCAGTTCATGGAGGTACTTGACCGTGCAAAGGCAGAGGGGATGGACGTGTCTTTCCAGGTTATAGGAGTCAGGCCCTGCGAAGGCCAGGTGGACCCGGCACAAAAACAGGCTCTGACAGACTGGGCCCACCGGGTGGTTGAAGAAATGACCGGACAGGCGCCCAAACACCATGCCGGCTCCACGGACTGCAATATCCCGCTGTCTTTGGGGATTCCAAGCGTGTGCGTGGGAAGCTTCCGCGGCGCAGGGGCCCATACCAGGGAGGAATATGTGGAGACAGATTCCCTGGAGGAAGGCTATAAGGTGGCATTCGGTATGATTTTCGGAAGAAGGGATTGATTTTAAGGACAGGCGGTAAAGCTTTCTCACCCCGGCTGTGTACGGCCGGTCATAATGATTCTTACTAATTCATAGATTTAGAGTGGGTACTCTTATGGAGTGCTCCCGGAAACAGCGTATGCATGCGCTTCCGGGAGCATTTTTATATCTGTTCACGCGGCGTCTGGCGGATACCGGGGAAGCAGACGCACATTAGCGCAGGCTCATAAGAACCATGAATTAGGTAAGAGGGGAGAGACAGATGGCAGATTGGTTTGAACAGCCGGAGGCAGAGGTGTTAGCCGGGCTGGACTCCGGAAGGCAGGGAATTGACAGCGGGCAGGCGGAGCAGCGTCTTAAGGAATATGGGGAAAATGTATTGGAGGAGGCAGGACGGCTCCAGTGGTGGCAGGTATTTCTTGCGCAGTTTAAGGACCTTTTGGTCATTATCCTGATCGGGGCGGCCGCAGTGTCCATGCTCACAGGGGATCCGGAGAGCGCCATGGTCATATTTGCGGTCCTGCTGCTAAATGCAGTGCTGGGAACGGTCCAGCACCAGAAGGCGGAAAAATCCCTGGACAGCTTAAAGCGGCTTTCCTCGCCTGAAGCCAGGGTCCTGCGGGACGGGCGCAGCATGACCATACCGTCCGCCCTGGTGGTACCGGGGGATATCCTGCTGCTGGAGACCGGCGATATGGTGGCCGCGGACGGACGGCTGCTGGAGGTGTACGGGCTGACCGTCAATGAGAGCTCCCTTACAGGGGAATCCCTGGGGGTGGAGAAACACACCGGGGCGGTGAAGGCGCGGGAGGGAACCGTGGCATTGGCCGACCGGACCAACATGGTATTTTCCGGTTCCCTGGTGACCTCAGGCCGTGCCGTGGCAGCGGTAACAGCCACGGGAATGAATACGGAAATCGGTAAGATAGCTGTGCTGATGAACGGAACCAAGGAACAAAAGACCCCGCTTCAGGTAAGCCTGGACCGGTTCTCCGGACATCTGGCCATTGCCATCATAGCCATCTGCGGCCTGGTGTTTTTGCTCAGCCTGTACCGCCGGGAACCGGTGCTGGATGCCCTGATGTTTGCCGTGGCCCTGGCAGTGGCAGCCATACCGGAGGCGCTCAGCTCCATCGTCACCATTGTCCAGGCCATGGGCACCCAGAAAATGGCAAGGGAACAGGCTATCATAAAAGATTTGAAGGCGGTGGAGAGCCTGGGATGCGTCTCTGTTATCTGTTCCGATAAGACGGGAACCCTGACACAGAACCGCATGGATGTGGAGCAGGTGTACGTCAACCACACGCAGCAGCAGCCGTCATGGCTGGAAAATGAAAAGAGAAGGAGCGATGTCAGGCTCCTGCTTATGGGGGCGGTTCTTAATAACAACGCCTCCGGCCAGGACGGGGACCCCATGGAGACAGCGCTGTTTAACATGGCAAGGGAGGCAGGGCTTATCCCGGAACAGGTTCGGCTCCAGAGTCCCAGAAAGGGGGAGATTCCCTTTGACTCCCGCCGCAAGCTTATGACTACCGTAAATGAGATAGAAGGACACGATATTGTCTTTGTCAAGGGAGCCGTGGATGTGCTGCTGAAAAAATGCACCCGCCTGGCCAATCCGGCCGCCGGCCAGGGGACAGGGTTAGCCGGCCAGAGGCCAGAGGCAGCCATACCCTGCCGTACCTTGTCGTCCTCGGACCGTCAGAGGATACTGGACCAGAACAGCCGCTGGTCTGCCAGGGGGCTCCGGGTCCTGGCTTTTGCATGCCGTCCTTTCAATGAGGAGGGAAAGGAGCACGGTAATTCCGGCTTAGCCGGGGCAAAAGCAGGGAACAGTCAGGAACGCTCATCCCTGTCAGGAAGGCTGGAGGATAATCTGGTGTTTCTGGGGCTCACTGCCATGATGGATCCGCCCAGGCCAGAATCGCGCCAGGCAGTGGCCAGCGCCAGGCAGGCAGGCATACGTCCTGTGATGATCACAGGGGACCATAAAGTGACCGCCATGTCCATAGCAGAGCGGATCGGCATATTTACGCCGGGCAACATGGCGGTGACAGGGGCGGAGCTGGACCAGATGGAAGAGGAGGATTTGAACCGGAGTCTGGAACACATTTCAGTCTATGCCAGGGTATCGCCGGAGCACAAGATACGTATTGTCAAGGCATGGCAGAACCGGGGACACATTGTGGCAATGACCGGAGACGGTGTCAATGACGCCCCGGCCCTTAAGAAGGCCGATATCGGCGTGGCCATGGGAATCACGGGAACCGAGGTGTCCAAGGATGCGGCGTCCATGATATTGGCGGACGACAATTTTGCCACCATCATAAAGGCAGTATCCAACGGCAGGAATGTGTACAGAAATATAAAGAACTCCATCCAGTTCCTTTTGTCAGGCAACATGGCAGGCATTTTCTGCGTATTATACACATCCCTTCTGTCCCTGCCCCTGCCCTTTAAACCGGTGCATCTGCTGTTTATCAACCTTATAACGGATTCCCTGCCGGCCATTGCCATAGGGATGGAACCGCCGGAGGAAGGTCTGTTAAAGGAGCCTCCCAGAAATCCAAAGGAGGGCATCCTCACGGCGTCCTTTATACGGGATATCCTGGTCCAGGGAGCCCTGATTGCGGCAGCCACCATGTGGGCCTATACCACCGGACTTCATGAGGGCGGTGCGGGAAGGGCCTGTACCATGGCATTTTCCACCCTTACCCTGGCCCGGCTGTTCCACGGATTCAACTGCCGCAGCAGCCATTCCATCATACGTCTGGGGCTGGGAAGCAACCTGTACAGCGTTATGGCGTTCCAGTTGGGCGTGGTTCTTCTGGCAGCGGTGCTCTTTGTGCCGGGCCTTCAAATCATGTTTGCCGCAGCCGATTTAAGCCTGAGCCAGCTTACCACCCTGGCGGCGGCTGCTTTCCTGCCCACTCTGGCAATCCAGATACATAAGATACTCCGGGAGTCTATTTATTAGGCAGAAGGGCTCTGACAGGGGGAAGGGCGATTTCTGAAATAATGGCAAAATCGTAGAAAAATTCGGAAAAATGTGATAGAGTAAACATGAGATACACGTAATGGTATAAGCAGGAGGGCATTATGAGACTAGTTACATATGAAATCGAACACAAATCCGGACTTGGAGTCATCAGCAGGGACGGAAGCTGGGTCTATCCCCTTGCTTCCCTGGATATGGATTATAAGACCATGCAGGAGCTGATAGAGAACATCAGCGAGTCGGAGAAACAGCTGCTGGAGTATGTGTCCGGCCAGGACCCATATAAGGTCAGGGGGGCTGCCCCTATTGGGGAGGTAAGCCTTTTAGCCCCGATTCCCCACCCTCGGCAGGATGTTATCTGCCTGGGAATCAATTACATGGCTCACGCTGAGGAATCGGCCAGATTTAAGAAGGAAGCATTTGACGGGGAAAGGCCCCATGCCATCTATTTTTCCAAGCGGGTAAACCGTGCCACGGATCCCGGGGCAGGCATCCCAAGCCACAGGGATATTGTAACGGATTTGGATTACGAGGCAGAGCTGGCAGTCATCATCGGCCGCGAGGCATCCCATGTCAGGGAGGAAGATGTAAAGGACTATATATTCGGATATACTATCATCAATGACGTCAGCGCCAGGACCCTGCAGACACGGCATAAGCAGTGGTATTTTGGCAAGGGGCTGGACGGCTTTCTGCCCATGGGACCATGCATAGCCACTGTGGATGAATTGTCCTATCCGCCCAAAGTACAGGTACAGTCCAGGGTGAACGGCGAACTTCGCCAGGACAGTAATACGGAGCTGCTCATATTTGATATCAGTCACATTGTAAGCGAACTTTCCCAGGGCATGACCTTAAAGCCAGGAACCATTATTGCCACGGGAACCCCGGCAGGAGTGGGCATGGGCTTTGACCCGCCGAAATTCCTGGTTCCGGGAGATGTGGTGGAGTGTACCATAGAAGGGATAGGTACCATCGCAAACAAAGTGACAGACTGAAAGGAGACAGATGAAAATGGATTATTTACCTATGACAATACGCAGACAGAAGAACATTGCCCTGATTGCCCACGACCAGAAGAAACGGGAACTGATACAGTGGTGCGGGGAACATAAGGATATACTGTCCAGGCATTTCCTGTGCGGGACCGGCACAACGGCCCGTATGATTACGGATGCAACCAACCTGCCTGTAAAGGGGTATAACAGCGGCCCCTTGGGCGGCGACCAGCAGATTGGGGCCAAGATTGTGGAGGGAAAAATTGATTTTGTGATTTTCTTTTCCGATCCGCTGACAGCGCAGCCCCACGATCCGGATGTTAAGGCTTTGTTAAGGATTGCCCAGGTGTATGATATTCCCATTGCAAATAACAAGGCCAGTGCGGATTTCATGATTACTTCTCCCCTTATGGATGAAGAATACGAGCATGATGTGGTTAATTTCAGACAGAATATTGCTGACAGGGCAAATACCCTTTAGAAGTAGGATATACAGCAGGCATGCTGATATCAGACCGAAGAATGAATAAACTTACAAGGGGGCAATCATATGGAACAGAAATTATACGATTTGATGGACTGGGCAGGGATTGAAGAACTGGTGTATTCGGAAGCATCCAATCCCCATGCCATGCTGGGACCCCATCTGACAGAGGATGGACTTCTGATTCAGGCGCTGGTACCCACTGCGGCTGAAATCAGTGTGAAGATTTCCACCACCGGGAAGAAATATCCCATGGAGCTGGCGGACGAGGCTGGTTTTTTCGCGGCCCTGATACCACGCAAGAGCAAGACGCCCTATACCCTGGAGGTCACCTATGACAACGGGGTGACGGAGGAACTCTGTGATCCCTATTCATTTGCTCCCCAGTACCGGGAAGAAGACCTGAAGAAATTTGCAGCGGGCATCCACTATACAATTTATGAGAAAATGGGCGCCCATCCCATGACCATTGACGGGGTATCCGGCGTGTACTTTTCCGTGTGGGCGCCATGCGCCATGCGCGTCAGCGTGGTGGGGGATTTCAACCTTTGGGATGGAAGACGCCATCAGATGCGCCGCCTGGGCGAAGGGGACGGCAGCGTGTTCGAGCTGTTCATTCCCGGTCTGTATGAAGGTGAGATATATAAGTACGAGATAAAGACAAGGGCAGGGGAGCCTATGCTGAAGGCTGATCCCTATGCAAACTACGCAGAGCTGCGTCCCAACAATGCCTCTATTGTATGGGATATTGATAAATACAAATGGAACGACAAGTCATGGATGGATCAGAGGGCAAAGACCGATACAAAGGACAAGCCCATGAACATATATGAGGTCCATCTGGGCTCCTGGATCCGTAAGGAGACTGTCAGGGATGAGACAGGACAGGACCTGGCGGGTTCCGAATTTTATAATTACCGGGAGCTGGCTCCAAGGCTGGCGGAATACGTAAAGGATATGGGATACACCCATGTGGAGCTCATGCCTGTGATGGAGCATCCTCTGGATGAATCCTGGGGTTATCAGGTAACAGGGTATTATGCCCCGACCAGCCGTTACGGTGCTCCTGAGGATTTCATGTACTTTATGGACTATATGCACGGACAGGGAATCGGCGTCATACTTGACTGGGTGCCGGCCCATTTCCCAAGGGATGCCTATGGAATGGCTGTGTTTGACGGCACCTGCGTCTATGAACACATGGACCCCAGGAAGGGCTCCCATCCCCATTGGGGCACTCTGATATACAATTACGGCCGTCCCGGCGTAACCAATTTTCTGATTGCCAATGCGCTGTTCTGGGCGGACAAGTACCATGCGGACGGAATCAGGATGGATGCGGTAGCTTCCATGCTCTATCTGGACTATGGGAAGAATGACGGTGAATGGGTGCCTAATATATACGGAGGCAATGAGAATCTGGAGGCAATGGAGTTCCTGAAGCATCTGAATTCCGTATTCAAGGGCCGAAAGGACGGCACGGTCATCATCGCGGAGGAGTCCACTGCATGGCCAATGATTACAGGCGATCCGAAAGAGGGCGGCCTGGGATTTAACTATAAGTGGAACATGGGCTGGATGAATGATTTTACCAACTACATGCGGTGCGACCCTCTTTTCAGGAAAAACAATTATGGGGAGCTGACATTTTCCATGCTGTATGCCTACAGTGAGGATTTTGTGCTGGTATTCTCCCACGATGAGGTGGTTCACGGCAAGGGTTCCATGATTGGCAAGATGCCGGGTGAGACCCTGGAAAAGAAGGCCGAGAACCTGAGGGTTGCCTATGCCTTTATGATGGGGCATCCCGGCAAGAAGCTGCTGTTCATGGGCCAGGAATACGCCCAGACGGCTGAATGGAATGAGGGCGCGTCCCTGGAGTGGGGACTTTTGGAGTATCCTGTTCACAAGAACATGCAGGATTATGTGAAGGCGCTTAACAGGCTGTACCGTGAGCACCCGGCTCTGTATGAGATGGATTA
>CDZG01062834.1_pt1 | contig 20459 bp, 20 predicted proteins | sample 557741 | NCBI WGS metagenome assembly CDZG01 (sample SAMEA3182086, study PRJEB8094) | gut metagenome | biome: human; feature: gut; material: Stool; isolation source: human stools | place: Canada | collected 2013-01-21
GGATTACTTAGTTCACGTCGTGGATTACTTAGTTTACGCCGTGGATTAAGTAGTTCGCGCCGTGAACTAAAGAATTTATCATAACAGCTAAAAATTTCACAGATTACTATTCCACAAAATCATCCGGCAAATTGACCAAATACAAACGCTCCGTAGCACGCGTTATAGCCGTGTACAACCAACGATAAAAATCTTCTCCCAGCATTTCTTCGGTTATGTACCCTATATCCAAAAACACCGACTTCCATTGTCCGCCTTGTGCCTTATGACAAGTAACGGCATAAGCATACTTTACTTGCAACACATTATAATGCGGATCAACCTTCATCTTTTTTATCTTTCCGGCTTTGGTAGAAATATCCGCATAATCTTCCAACACCGTATAAAACAATTTATCGTTCATTTCGCTGGAAAGGGCAGGCGTTTCACTTTGCAGCGTATCCAAAAGTATTTTTGTTTCTAATTCCAAGTCGTAATCCTGAAAACGAACCAAGACATCCGCAAAACGGAAACCATACATTTCATACGTCCGCCGGACTCTGATCACCTCCACGATCTCACCATTGGCAATAAAATCCATTTCTTTCATGCCACTGGTCCAAAAATAATTATTCTTCGAAACCATCAGCCGGTCGCCCGATGACAATTCTTCTTCCCGGAACAAGATCCGGTTTCTTATACCATTATTATATATAACAGCTCTTTTATTCGAACGCGTAATGATCATAGTCTCTTCCATTCCCCAGCGACCATAAGCAGAACCGATTTCTTCAATCAGATCCTCACCGCTTACCCGACGGAAATCCTGAAAACCATCCAACTTTAATTTAGGAAATATTTCCACCATGTTATTCCGTAAAGCTTCCCGCAAACGAGTTGCATTCAATAAAATACCAGAATCTTCCTGCTGACGAACGACCTGAGTCATTACGACAGTCGAGACATCCAGATTATATCCCCGCAATACATCCGGATTCAATGCCGGACTCTCGGTCTGCATTACCGGAGGAAGCTGTGCTTCGTCGCCCATCAGGATCATCCGGCAATTCTCTCCGGAATAAACAAAGTGAATCAAATCATCCAAAAGGCGTCCAGATCCAAAAATATATGAATCTACCCCATCATTTGTTATCATAGATGCTTCATCTACAATAAAAATTGTATCTTTGTAGAAATTTGGTGCAGGAAGGAATCCGACCGGCTCATTGGAGAATGCTTTTTGCCGGTAGATTCGTTTATGAATGGTATAAGCTTTCTGCCCGGCATAGTTGGAGAATACTTTGGCAGCGCGGCCAGTAGGTGCAAGCAACATGGTCTTTTGTTTCAACTCATTCAATGTTTTCACTAAAGCACCTATCAACGAGGTCTTGCCTGTTCCAGCATATCCTTTCAAGAGCAACAGGGAATCCGGTTCTGTCGAGAGGAGAAAGTCGGCAATCGTTTCGAGTGCGGCACGCTGGTCGGAGGTCGGATTATACGGGAAATTATGGCTAATTTGCCCTTTTAAGAAACTATTTATCATTTTATCGTAATAATTTTCGCGATAAAGGTAGTGTATTAAATATTCTTTTTTAAATTTGCCGAACGAAATAAATACAAAAATTATATAAACCATGAAAGTTGCATTGAAGATTTTATTGGTAGCCGCAGTAGTAGTGCTGGCTTACATGTGTTACAAGAGTATCACAGGTCCGATCGAGTTTAACACGGAAAAAGAGTTACGCGACAAAGCAATTATCGCAAGATTGATCGACATCCGTAAAGCTCAGATCGAGTATAAGAATGTGTATAAAACACATGCTGGGAACTTCGATGACTTGGGCAAATTCCTGAAAACAGCTAAATTGCCTCTTGTCATAAAGGAAGGTGTCTTGACAGATGAACAGCTGGAAAAAGGTATGACTGAAAAGAAAGCTGTTGCATTGATTGAGAAAGCAAAGAAAACTGGTAACTGGAACGAAGTAGAAAAAGAAGGTTTGAAAGGTTTCAAACGTGATACTGCTTGGGTTTTGGCGAAAGATACTTTGCTGGGTAAGGATTATGACGTAGACGGTATGCGTTACGTTCCAGGTGTTCCGGGTGAAAAGATTGAATTCCACATGGATACAGCTACTTTGAAATCTGGTTCTGGTTACGAAATCAAAGTATTCGTTTGCGAAGTTCCGTTCGATTCTTATTTGCGCGGAATGGATCCTCAGTTGGAATACAACTTGAAAGACAAAGCTGTTAAACAGAACAAGTATCCGGGATTGCGTGTTGGTTCTTTGGAAGAAATCAACAACAATGCAGGTAACTGGGAATAATCAGTTATGTTTTTATGGCGGTTTTAATTCCGGAGTTATTATCGAAAGAATCTGAGAATTATATAGTGTCCATCCGGCTTATGCCGGATGGACTTTCTTTTTCTGGATACAATCCTCGTATTAAAGGTAGTTTCTTTATCCATGAAGAGAAGTGGAATTCACATGATTCGTACCTGAAGCAGGTAGAAGATTTCTTCTTCGCACACGATTTTCTGTCGTGTACATTCAAACGTTTTTATGTCGTTCAGGCTCACTCAGATTATACATTAGTACCTCTTTCGCTTTTCTTGGAGAAAAAGGCAGATGAGTTATACGCATTCACATTCGGACCAGCTGCAGAAAGACAGGTACTATATCAGTCTTTGAAAGATGACAACCAGGTACTCCTTTACAGCATGATGCCGGAAGCGTACACCTTTTGCACACGATCACTCGTGAACCCGATCTTCGTACATACGCAAAGTGCCGTATTTACCTTCTGGAAACAAAGGAGTCTGGCAAAGACATTTCAGGTGATGTTCCTCTCGCTGAGCGGTGATCGCTTGACAATTGCCTGTTACAGACAAGGACAGTTGCTGTTCACCAACTATTTTCAGGTAACAGCATACAAAGAAATCCTTTACTATACCTTATATATATGGAAACAACAGCAGTTTGATGTGCAGAAAGACCAGTTATATCTTTCAGGCGAAGCCCAACAGACCAAAGAACTGAAAATGGCATTAACCGCCTATATCCAGCACGTTGACATGCTTGATTATCCATCCGAAGTTTATTTAATGGGTACAGAAATACTTCGTACTCCAATTGATTTAATTGCTTTATCGTTATGCGAATTATAAGTGGAATATATGGCAAACGCCGCTTCGACGTCCCGTCGTCGTTCAGTGCTCGTCCGACAACCGACTTTGCCAAAGAAAATTTATTCAATGTCCTGTCAAATCTGATGGACTTCGAAGATCTGGAAGCACTTGACTTGTTTGCCGGAACCGGAAGCATCTCGTTTGAATTATTGTCAAGAGGCTGTCGTCGGGTTACTTCTGTCGAAAAGAATAATGCACATGCATCTTTTATCGCCAAAGTAGGAAAAGAACTGAAAACAAACGACCTCAATCTAATCCGCGGTGATGTATTCCGTTTTCTTCATACCGCTGCACCACAAAGCTTTGATTTCATATTTGCTGATCCTCCATACGCGCTAAAAGAATTACCGGAAGTGCCAACGTGTATCTTTGAACGTGATTTATTACGCCCCGACGGTATCTTTGTCATGGAACATCCAGCCAATTATGATTTCTCACAGCTCCCATACTTCGACCAGCATCGAGTGTATGGCTCAGTCAACTTCAGTATTTTCCGTAAAGAAGAAGGATGATGCTTTCCCTCAACCTGAAGGGAACATCACCCTTAACTCTAAGGGAAGTTCTCACTACGTCCGAAGGGTAGGTTTCCCTTAGACCGAAGGGAAGATATCATTACAACAAAGGAGAGAAAAGCCGCATGAAGGATTCAGAAAAACGTTTGCTCAAAGGCCGTTTCAGCCAAATGGAAGGCGTAATATGCAGACATTGCTCGACATCATACATGAAAATCCGCCGCATTTCCATGGCAAATTCACGCTGATAAACAAAAGCATTGATCTCAAAATTGTGTTCCAGACTTCGAAAATCCATATTGGCAGAACCAATACATGCCACTGCATCATCACTCACAATCAATTTGGCATGTAGAAAGCCGGGTTGATAAAAGTAAATCTTAACGCCTGCGCGTATCATTTCGGCTAAGAAAGAACGAGTTGCCAAATGAGCCATCCGCATATCCGAACGTTCTGGTATCATAATCCGTACATCAACTCCACTACGGGCTGCCACCTGTAAAGCCTGGCTTAATCCTTCGGTCGGCAAAAAGTAAGGTGTTTGGATATATACATATTTCCGGGCATTGGCTATCAAATAAATTTCAGCTTGCGCCAATACTCGCCAAGGACCAACCGGACCACTTGTAATCACCTGCATGATATTATCAGAGAGAACTTCCGATTTTGGGAAATAACGTTTATCCGAAATAATCTGCTTACTGACCACATACCAATCCAACAAGAAAGCAGATTGCAGACTTTGTACGCCTTTTCCTTCAATCCGGAAATGCAGATCATGCCAAACACCCCATGAAACACCTTTGATATACCGATCCGCAACATTCATACCGCCCATATATCCGATTTTCCCATCAATAACAACTACCTTACGGTGATTTCGGTAATTCACCTTACTCGTCAACACCGGGAAAACTACTTTCAGGAAAGCATATACTTCAATACCTTCTTTCTCCATCTCGTGGAAAAAACGATTCTTGGCTTTCCAACTACCTACATCATCGTAAAGAACTCGAACCTCAACTCCTTCACGGGCTTTCTGTACCAATAAATCTTTCAACTGAGTGCCTATTTCATCATCGCTGAAAATATAGTACTGGACATGAACATGATATTTTGCCCGACGAATGTCATCAAACAAAGCACGAAACTTATCTTTCCCATTGGTAAAAACTCGGATATCGCTTCCATATAATAACGGAGAAGTACGGGAGCGGTTTAATAACTTCGTTAATCCTTTATATTGTTCCGGGACTGAGCATGCATCGTGAGGTATTTTCCCAGTTCGTGGCTGTTTGATAATTCGTTTATAGGTTTTACGTGAAATAATTCGCTGCTTTCGGTTATCTTGACCAAAAAAGAAGTAAAATAAAATTCCAACACCTGGAGCCAACAGCAAAACGACAACCCACGGAATCGTCTTCAACGGATTTCTATTCTCTGCAATGATAACTACTATCAGCCCGATAATCGTTATCGAATACAGCAGAATAAATATAGTACTCAATAATATTTCCCAAAACGAAGCATCCTGCATAAAAACTCTCCTTAAAACTCCGAAAGGTAAATAAAAAAATCGGAAACCCCAATTAATATGGAGGTTTCCGATTCTTACCTTTCGTGCTCTAAATCCCAAGGCAAATAGATTGTTGTATTTCCTCCCACACCATAATTGAAAGTATTCATATCGGTTTGTCCCTGCAATGAATTACGCGTAGAATTATAACGGAAGTTACCATTCAAGCCCAAATCTAAATAAGTTGAACGGAAATCAATTCCAGCCCTTTCCATTACCGACAGCGTCTTACTCTTATTCTTTTCGCCATTAATAAAGCTGTTGGTGTTTCCATACGAAGCCATACTCATGGTATTGATAGAAAACTTCTTGTTCTTCAACGGAGTATTCACGATTACCCGACCATTAAAACTATAATTACCATCAACATTTTCATAAGTAGTAACACGTCCACCTGTTGTTCCGTCAAACACCGTCTTACTAACAATATCATTCAGCGTATAACTACCATTTAACATAGCTATAATAGCCCGTTGTTTTTCCGGCATGAACTGCCCAAAATCAACCCGCATACTATTCGTATATTTGGGTCTCAGATCCGGATTACCTGTTACGATATTTAACGGATCCGAAATATCTACTACCGGTTGTAATTGAGTCATAGAAGGCTGTGTTGTCCGCCCATCATAACGAATACGCAAATTTGTCTGCTTATTAAAGCGATAGTTAAACCGGACCATCGGAGAAAAATTCACAACCTTCCGACTTAAGTCTGACAAAACCGTATCACCGATAAAATTCTCACTCCGTGAATAAGAAGGGTCCACATTGAAACCAATCGTATAATTATATTTCTCCCGTAGAGATTTGAAGCTAATACTTGCCCGCTGATTGATATAGCTGTTCCGATAATTCTTACTGTAAGCTGTATCCAACACATTATATTCGCCAGTTTCAGCATCCGGTGTATAAGCATTCTTCAACGATTCCTGCTGCTGCTGAGAGAAACTATAAGTCGCTTGCAGGAAATTATTATTACCCAGCGGTTCTACCCATGATACATAAGCCCGATAATTATAACTCTTATTATCGTAGCGAATATGTTGATCAACCAATTCACTTCGTTGTTCTTGTAAATAATCGGTATTTGAATAATTGACTTCATCCGTATAAGAATCATTCAGTCCTCCTGATAAAGAGAAACTCAAGACACGGCCTTCGCTATTCAACTTACGACTAAATTCCAAACGTCCGCTTAAGTTGTAACCAGCTCCATCCGAAAATACATCCGAATTACTTGTATTCAGTGTATCACTATTCAGCCGTGTGCTTGTATTCTTAATTTCTGAAGAATGACTCTTACTATATCCGAAATCAGGAGTAAAGAAAATTTGCGTAAGCGTATCAGGTCTCCAGTCTAATCTAAAATTAAAACCCGCATTATCACTCACACTATTACTTATCGTATGATTACTGGCATAAGAAATACTATCGCCCGGAAGAAATGTCTGTTCATTACTTTTCTTCTCTGCATCGTTATCTGAATGAGAGTAGCGAGTATTACCGCCTAACGTAATCTTCTTATTAAATTCCTTACCAAAGTTCAATCCAGCATTTCCAGAAGACGTAATACCTGTTCCGGCACTACCACGCATTCCTCCTCGCATACCCGAGAACATAGTGGATGCCAAATCGGAAAAGCCCATATTGTTTGTATTATTCAAACCTCCCATAAAGGTCAACTGATCATTATTGTAGAAACGATTGACCATCGCATTTCCTTCATATCGGTCTTTGCTACCATAACCGGCATAAGCATTCCCGAACCAACCTTGCTTCATGCCTGGTTTCACTGTCAAGTTTAATACTGTTTCTTCCTCACCATCATCGAAACCAGTCATCTTAGCCATATCGCTTTTCTTATCCAGTACCTGAACTTTATCAATCATTTTGGCAGGCAAATTCTTAGAGGCAATTTTAGGATCATCAGAGAAGAATTCCTTACCATCAACCATAATCTTCTTGATTTCCTTACCGTTGACTGTAACCTTTCCTTCGCTATCAACTTCAACACCCGGCATTTTCTTTAGTAAATCTTCCAATACAGAACCTTCTGTCACTTTATATGAATCAGCATTGTACTCGGTTGTATCATTTCGAACTACAACTTCAGGCGCTTTACCCGTAATAACAGCTACTTGTAAACGAACACTACCATCAGTCATTTCCAAAGTTCCCAAGCGAACCGGAGCCGTACCTGCTACAGAAATATTCTTATACAACGAATCAAAACCAATATAAGTTACATTTAGAATATAATTTCCTTTCCGTACATTTTTCAATGCAAAAGAGCCGTCGGTATTACTCGCTACACCTCGTACCATACTACTATCTTTCACATTCAACAACCGAACAGAAGCCTGCTCGATCGGTAATTGTGTTTCCTTCTCCTGAACCTTTCCCGTTACTTCAACACCACGTTGCTGAGCCATTACCGGACTAACCAACAACATCAATAGAACCAGTAGTCTTATCCCTGTTTTCATCTGCTCTGATAATTATTAGAATTGCGAATCATTTCCTTTCGTCTTATTAGTAAGTTTGAATGAATAGACTTAACCAATCCGTAATTGTTTAAAGTACGATTTTAGAATTTCCAAAAATTAACTTTTAGATATATAAAAAACGGATTCCGACTTTCCTCATCAGGTGTCGGAATCCGTTTAACTGATTCGTATGTATTTTCTTTGTTATTTACAAGCCCAATTCTACTTGGAAGCGGAATTGCCAACGATTATAAGTGGGATCAACAGGATTTAATTGATGGTTATAAGAGGCATCTGCCTGTATCTTTAAGCTATGACCTATCAGATATCGTGTAACAGCCAAAGTTGTCTGATTATAATTTTCATAACCTACAATCTTCTGTACTTGCTCTTCCGGGAAAAGTGTAGAATTACGTACAGCTACTTCCCAATTTTTCGGGAACAAATAACTGGCCTGAACATTCAATCCGTTTCCAGTATAAATACAAGTTTCCGGATCTGTCGTAAAGAGAGGTTCACTACACTTACGCCCCATGAAGTCTGTATAAAAAGCGAAACCATTATACTTCAAGATAAAATCGACGAAGTAACTATTCAAATCTCTCAACTCATTATTTGGAATATAGGCTCCGTTCTGTCCTTGTAAACGATTGGTCTTGTTATTAAATGAATAAGCACCAGCCAACAACACCTTCACATGCTCTTCCCGCTCGAAGTCTCCTTCAGCAATATCTCCCAAAGACTTGAAACGACCGAAGGGGAAAAGTTCGACACGACCTGTATAAGCCAATCCTCCTTGACTACTCGTACTCCAGTTACGACCTTCACCTAAGGTGATTGATCCTTTCAAGGCAACATTGAAATCACCAACTACCGGTTTATAATACTCCGCAAAGAAACCGAAGTCTCGATCAAGATTAAATTCAGAATTGACGATACTACGATCTACAAACTGAAGAGCACTGGAAGAATTGACACGAGCACGATTAGCCTTGATCTTAGTCTGACCGAAACCGATACTGAAATCGTGGGTAGGCATATAATACACCATAGCATCACGCACAATATTCACATTTCCATTCGGCAAATCTTTAGAATCATAAGGAGTGAATCCCAATTGGATCGAATAAAGTAATTTCGGAGAGAATATATAACCATCAAAGCGTAAACGCAAACGTTTCACACGTGCCTCGGCTTCGGAATACGAAAAGTCATCATTCAAAGACACCGATGCCATGTTCTGCATACGGAAACGCATCGTCATCTTATATCGCTTATCTGCCGGTTCAAAAGAGATACCTTTTCCGACTTCGATGTTCGGCATATTCCGAATCTTGTTTAGGAGTTCTTCGGAAGGTTCTTCCACTTTGGCCAATGAGTCAACAAATGACGAAAACGACTTGGCTGGCTTTTCTTGTGCCTGCAAACCCAGACTAACAACCAGCAAACTAAATACAATTAGAATATTTCTGATTTTCATGAAGTTGAATTTTATGCAAAGATAGCTTAACTTCTGTTACATTTCAGAAACATCCATATTACATTCCTGTTACATCGTCTTTTCTTATTGCTTTATATCCTTCAATTCTACCAATTTATTGACAATCGCATAGATCGTCAAACCACTGGGACTATGAATTTGCAATTTGCGGGCAATGTTTCGCCGATGCGTAATGACCGTGTGAGCCGAAAGGAAGAGCTTGTCGGCTATTTCACGATTGGTCATTCCTTTCACCACACAGATGACAATCTCTTTTTCCCGCGCACTCAGGCTTTGCTGTTCTTCTCCATTCTCAACGGAACCATCATCACCGGAAGCAGCAATCAGTCGCTCTAGTTTCTCCCGGATTTGTTCAGGCGTATCATACAAGCTGATTTGTTCATCGAACATCCGCAAGAGAGACATCGGACAAAGAGATGTCATTAAAGCTATGATTTTCATCTCAGCCTGGGCTGATTCTTCTCTCAGACGATGGAACGAGTGGTGCAACAATAACTGTGGACAGGCGATTAAAACATCCGGCTTATGGATACGAAGCGATTCAAGTAATGATTCTACCTCCAGTATTTCAACGACTGTGATTTGCATTCCGGATAGTTTCCGCAACAACGTACCTAACCCAGTACGAACCATCACCGAGGGTTCTACAATCGCTATCTTCAAACTTAGTTTCATACCATTCGGAATTACCGATTTAACACCTTATTTTCATACCAAACGATAGAAGGAACGAATAAGTTGTCTTCCACCAAAGAGTGAGAAACCAGATCTTCCTCGGTTGTAAAGAGGTCAAACAATACACTATTCAGCAAATGTCCTCCCTCACCGGGATAATACTTGATCAGAATATTTTTCAGGTCAGACAGCTTCTGATCGATCTGTTCATGACGTTTCCGAAAGATTGAGATGTTATACTTGTCACTTGCCTTTCCATTCAGTAAATCTCGTACATACGGAAAGACAACCTTTTCCTCATACGTCATGTGCTTGTTCACCTCCTCTGCATATTCATCAAAGAAGCGCCGGATAACAAATGCCACGTCTTCCGGACAAGTACTGATCGCCTCATTGAGTTTGCGCCGCATATTCGGCAGACGGAATGCCAGGAAGTAATCATGCGCATTATGCAGATAACGGATCAACGTCTCCAACGACAAGGCACTGCTTACCTCATCCGTTAAACCTTGCACCTCGCCCGTCAGGAAATTAACTACCGTCAGGAAGGTATTCGCATCTACACCATTTTGACGACAAACTTCTCCTATGCTTTTTTCTCCAAAACCCAATGCGATTCCAAACCGGCTCATCACCAAAACCATCGGATAGTTTTCGCAAATCAAGTCGCTCATCTTATCTGTTTCTCTGTAAAGCCCTTTTTTATACATAGCTATATCTAATCGTATGGGTAATTGTGTTTCCAAAGATACGTCTTTTTGTTCCACAAGCAGTCTCTTTTAGTGACTAAAATTGTATTTATTAGAATACCTGATGTATATATAATATTCCAAAACTAAGTTTTAGATATATGTCTATACACAACAGGAATAATTGATAGAACTAAAAAGGAGCATAAATCTCGTTCGATACAGGAATAACAGCGATACACTCTGTTTCACAAAGCCAACCCGGTCGGCACACAGGTGCATGGACAAGTAAGCAAGGCAGACCAGGATATTCTTCAGCAAGAAAATCAGATACCACTTGGTAATCCGCCGGATCACGCAGATAGACAATAGCCTGCATCACATCTTTCCATGTCGCTCCAGCCTCAGCCAGTAAAACCTCAACATTCTCCATCATACGTTTTGCCTGGTTTATTATATTTCCCGGAGCAACAATTTCTCCCCGATTATCAATACTGGCGGTACCTGAAATAAAAATCTGCTTCCGGTCACCATAGGTCACAGCTGTCCCTCTCTCAAATGTCACACCATATTCATAGGTAGGATTCAGATGTGACGGAGCATAAAGAAATTGAATTTGATCTGGTAAAAGCCCCTGTATTGCATAAGTATCCATTGTAACCAAAACAGAAGGATCAGCAGAACGCCCTTCGATACCAGTACTTGCTATATAATGTGTTTCTTCTGTCAGATTCTGTGTTAGAAACACTTCTTTCCGAGCTTTTACCACGCCTGCATAATTTACATCTACATTCTGTACAAAGAACCATGTACGAATACAGTCTTTGGCCAATGTACAACCTTTAGCCATCAGCTGCATCACATAGTCGTTAAGTAAAAGCCGCGTTTGGTATTCAGCATTTGAAGCCTTATTATAAGCTCCTGCTGTCCACATATGTGTATATTCTCCCCTTCGAGCCAATACCATCCCATTCATTTCTGTTGTGACGGAAGTATTGGTCACCAACCATGCCCATAAAGCGACCTTTGTTCCATTCAGAGGCGCTTGTTGCAGTATTGATAACGCACATTGCGTCTGTTCACATTCCCAAGCCATTACCCAATCTGTCTGATTGGCGGCATCGCTTAAGAAATACCGGCGGAAGACGGCTACAGCAGCATCTTGCAGTTCATTTTCAAGGCAACAAGCATAAGCCTGTTGAAGAGATTGAAACTGTTCTGCAAAAGACAGATTGTTATTGATAACAGACAACAAAACATGATGCTCTGTCGTTCCGCCTTTCCCTGTAAAAGTAGAGATTTGTACCTCAACGGCACCCTCTAAATATGTTACTCTTTTCCATTCCATCCTATTCCTGTATTATTCATTGGCACCGTTGTCAATCCAGTCGTCGATCAACTGTAACGTATTTACCGAAGTTATAATTTGCGTATGATCGTACCTCAACACATTCTCCCGAAGCATGACATGCAGGAAACTTTCCTGTGCATTTCCAGGATTTACCAGCAAAAGACTGTCTTTACTTCGGTCAGCCACTACGCCAACTAAGGCAGTATAACTTTTCCCTTCCGTCAGATATAAACCCGCGGCAGGTTCTGTACTACCACCATGGCAAGCGGTACAAGAACGATCAAATACATCCGACTGAATTACACCATACATACGGACATCGATTGTTCCCATATCAAGATGTAACGTATCTGACGTTTCTTCATAATCAACTGTATAGAAAGTGGCGATCCGCTTACGTAACTTATTGATAGCACATACTTCTATATGTGTTACTTCTGCAGGTATTCCCTGAAGGCTCATCCGGACGCTTCCATCCTTTTCCGGCGTAATTCCTTGGGCTGTTTGGGCATATTCATTTGTCCCGGCAAAACCTGCCAAGACAATACTATAACCACCAGGCCAAGAATCAACACCTTGCAAATATCCAGTCAAGTTCACCGTTCCTCCTTCACGCTCGGTAGAAATATGTTCCTCATAGATTTTCCCATCATCGCATGCCGGAGAAAACAGCATACTCATTCCGATACACACCGATAAGACAGTTTTCATATTCATAATCTATGACCTTCAGTTAGAATGTATATTGAAGCATAACCGTTCCGGAATGCATCGCCAAACCAAGATCATCATTGTCCCGGTCAATCTGCCGGTCATGGCCTGTACGACCGATAAACTGATACATGGCCTGCAACTTCAAGTTGCATCCCCGGAAGAAATAGTTGAAGCCTACTGCCGGCATATTCAAGAAACCATTTGTATCTAATCCGTTGCGGTTGAAGAAGTCGTAACGGGCAGTTGCTTGCAAACGGTCAAGTACGAAATACCCGCCCTGGACATATCCGCCCAGGTAGTGATACGTCTTATCTATCTTCTGCCGTTCCGTAAAACCGACTTGCATGTAATAAATCTCCGCTCCGAGATAGAGTCGGTTCTTCAACATGGCAAATTCAGCTCCGGCACGGAAATCGTTGGTGCTTTCGCTTTCACTCTCTACATTCAATGAAGACGAGAGGCCGAACAAGAGTTTGTCTTCTCGCAAGCGATTCGGATTTCCTTGCGTGGCGGGCATGATACCTTTAGGCATATACGTAATCCGCCCGGCATAGAGTAAAGACGGGATATGCCAGTCGTCGCTGAATGTCTTCGTAGCTGCATTCACCGAACTACCTGTCCCATTGAAGATACCTACTTCATAACCGAACTTCTTGTTCACTAAACCATGTACCTCGACACCCAAATCGAATCCGGTTCCGATATTGGGTGTCACGGCATTCAAGGAATAAGGTAGAATCACTGATGAAGTCAACGATACCGGCAACGTAGGCATCAGGGTTTCTCCCAATGTAGTCAGATAGGCATGGGTAAAAGGCGTCTTGAATTTCCCCACACGAAAGGCTAAACTCTCCTTCACCTCGTAGTCGAACCAGGCTTGTTGAAGGATATTCCCGCCACTGCCAGCCGCGTTGATTGACAGGTTGAATGTCACCCGATTGAAAGCCTTTCCCGTAAATCCCAAAATAGCATACGGAATGGCAAATCCCGTGTTATGAATGTTATCCTGGTTATAGGCAGGATCCAAACCTTCATCGTCATAATAGTTCACACTAGCACTTGTCTGTACCAAAAGGTAAGGTTTAAATACAAAATCCCCTTTTTTCGTGGCGATGGAAAAACCTTCTTTCCCCGCCAAAGATACAACTCCATTCTCGGTATCTTCTTCATATTGGGCGAAAGCGCCCAGTGGCCACAACAAGCAGGCCGCAATCAATATCAATAGCTGTTTCATTTTTATAGTCATAAGATGTGTATGTTTATAAAGAGTTCAGGAAAGCAATGACAGCATCCCGTTCTTCCTTTGTCATCCGTTTGAATAAATTCTTCGAGGCTTCCCCTTCGCCTCCATGCCACATGATCGCTTCAATCAGGTTACGTGCACGTCCGTCGTGCAGGAAATACGTATGACCATTCACCTTCTCTTGTAAACCGATTCCCCACAAAGGAGTGGTACGCCATTCATTTCCCTGAGCCATTCCACTGGTATAATTATCATTCAGTCCGACTCCCATGATTTCTGATCCCATGTCATGCAGTAAATAATCCGAATACGGATGAATGGTCTGTCCGCCCAACCAGGACAAACGCGTCCCGTTCAGTAAGACAGATCCTTCCGGTCGTGTATGTAAAGTCGGTACATGACACAGATGACATTTCGCCTCATAGAACTTCTGTTCTCCCAAGATCACCTGCGGATCGTCCACATTCCGGCGAGCCGGGACACCCAGACTTTGCATATATAAGTCCACATCTTCCATGTCTTCCGTCGAGATGTCAAGCTGGTCATACGAAAGACCCATCATACTTCCCTGATTGATTTGAATCTGACCTTCACATATTTCTTCCGGGTAACGACTGTTCGTAACACCCATATCACTCGAAAACCCCAGTTCGACAGTCAAGTCGAGGTGTTGCGCCTTATTACCCGAAAGCCCGACACCCGTAACACCTTTCTCCGTGATATAGTTTACTCGCCCGCTAATTCCGTATTCCGGATAATTACTTTTGGCAGCCAATGCGATGATTTCATTTCGGTCGATGGCCATCATCTGTCCCATTCCCACATGGCGCAACGGAATACGTACTGTGCAGAATAAATCCTCCGGCGCAATGCTGTCTTTATACCATTCACGAATGCTGTATGTAGGCTTGCATAATTCATAAGTTTCTCCATCCGGGAAAGAGAAAGTCTCATACTCATATTTCACCGAAAGTTTTCCTTCCGCTTCTACACCATAAATAGCCTGGTCATGTAACACACGTCCGTAATCTCGGAAGAAAGCACCGTTCCGACGAGTAATATATACTAACATGGATGAGAAACCATAATTTCCCGAACCTCCGTTTTCCCACAGTGTAGGTTTAGTCCGTCCGGCATTCCGATGGCAACTACCACAAGAATATCCGGCATAGACAGGACCAAGTCCGCCTCCGTCTTCATTTCCACTGGTACGAACATCATCATACAAGCCATCACCATTATTAAACCGACTTGCGTTTGCACCCGAAACCCAATCGGCCTCCGTATCATACGCTACCGAAGAATTGAGAAAGATCGTAGAAGTTCCTGCCGACAGAGCATATCCATTAGGCACAACCACCTTGTCCATATCCATTTTGTCATCTTCCTCACACGCCATGCAAGAGAACAGAAACAACAGAGTGGCTGATAATTGATACAATCGTTTCATTTCTATTTCTATTGGATTATTTCTTCATTCGTTACAGATCATCAGACTTCTGTAATATCCGGAGAACCTTGAAGCGATTCCAAGATTGAATATCCTGGGCTTCAAGGTTATTTTCTCTATAACTCCGATGTTATTTTGCTGTATCTACCGTTCGAGGCTGACCATCTTTAAACAGCAGATATTCCAACGTATGGTATCCGCGTACACTTTGGGCAGCACCAATGGCTTCATCCTCTTCATTGAAATTACCGCTCCACTGCATATCATTCCAGTTTTGTGATTCTAATACCTGCACGATACCAGCCTGATCCAAAGGCCAACTATCCATGTTTGGATCCAATCCTTTATTGGCAACCGGACCAATCAGGAAGGCTTCGCTCTTTTCCCAAGGCTCACGGGCATTGATCCAGGCACTACATGCCGCTTCAAATGCTTCGTTGCTCGGATGTGTACGGAAGTTATTTACCGATTCCAACAGAGCCGTATTCTTTTCTTTCAGTTCTTTATAGGTAGGAAGGACAACCGCATCTACAAACTGTTCTGCCACTGCATCCAACTGAGCATCATACTTGGAATCACTTAACTCGTTTGTTACAAATGGCAGCAATTCATTCTTCAGGGCACTCGCCAACTCCATACATTTATCCATAGCAGCAACCGATTCTTTACTGTCGATGCTATTACGGAAAGGTTGCGGAATCGCCTGAATAGCCTTGGCAGATTCGAAGATCAAAGTTTTGATCTTCTCATCCAGTTCCGTATTTACTGAAGCAATTAATCGGGACAGTGATTTCTCTGCTATATCACCAGCATCATCAAAATCTGCATAAGAAGCAAATGCATTCAGATTCCCGTCGACTTTATCCACATCATTATCATCAATACGTCCGTAGTATGTATTACGAATAGAGAAGATATTATTCGTATAGTCATCACGTGAATGCCAGCTATACCATGATTCCACAGCATAAAGTCCGCCTTCCTTATCTCCACTGGTATATTTTTCCCAAGGATCTTTTATCTTGGCATCACCTACCTCGTTAGCGATATTCCACATACCGCCTTCTACCATTTCCTGAATACAAGCCAATGCACTGCTGTATGCACCACTTGTCTGATCTTTGAAGATCGTTGCATACGGACCTTTACCATCATAGTCTTCTGTCCAATACTTATATAAGTCTGAGGCATCCTGATTCAACAACATACCTACATTATACATATAGTTTCCCCAGGCATCTGCATTTTCAGCCGTATAATCCAAGTTTGTCGGATCATCTTTTCCATCTGGATCCGGTTTCGGATCATCTGATTCAGAACAAGCACTCATTGAAAAAGCCATCATCAAAGCCATGACTCCACCGTAAAAGAAATTCTTTCTTTTCATTTCGTTTTCTGTATTAAAGGGTTTATACTTATTTATTCAAGAACCAGGCGATATAAGCTACGCCCAAGCTAAATTCATTTTCACTGTTGTACTTACCGCCACCTATACGGCGTGTTGTATAATCGGCTTTTACCACCAGATTGGGTAAAGCATACCAGTTGGCACCGGCCGCCCACATACTGACTTTATTACGTAGTTCTGCCGTATGCGGACTCAAGACTTCTTCCTGCGGATTATAGTATTCATACCGGACAAACGGATAAATCACTGGGACGCGTGTATTATCCCGGCAAAGAGAACGCAAATTGAAACCCACTTCACCGCCATAGCTTACTGCATTCTTGGCAATCGGTGTTACCCGGCTATAAGGAGAAAGGCCTGACAATTTACCATTGGCATTACTCAGCTCCACCGTATTTCCCAAGTTTCCATAGATCATATTGGCCCGCGCTGTCAGATATTTATTTTTGTATTGTACATCAGCTGTATAAATTCGTAATGGGATATTACCGATAGATTTATAAGTTGCTGTCTTATCTGAATTAGCTCCTGTATTGTGACAATAGTAGAACGAACCTCCCAGTTTTAATCCGGGAACACCCAAATAATTCAAACGGGCCACATAAGCTGGAGAAGTAAAATTATCGGTCTCAAAAATGCCCTGTTTTCCACTGGCAACCCATGTATTTCGGTCAAAGCCATTGGCATTCAATCCGGCAACGACTTGAAACTGATAATTAAAACGGGCATACTTCCTACCAAACGTACCAAACACCTCGATACCGTTTTCGTGCCAGGTTGAAGGCAGAATCGTTGTTTCCCCTTCCGGGCGTGAAGTTCCGAAGAAGTTGATGGGCTCATGATGTTCGTTGGTCAAACCAACCGGTACAATCAAATGTCCAGCTCGCACATTAAAGGCAGGATGAATCAGACGGGTGATATGAAATTGCTCCAAAGCTACCTCTCCCCCTTTTTCCACTTCTGTTTCGTATTCGCCATTCTCTGTATTCTCCAGTTCATAAGCAGAACCTGTTCCTCCGGCTTCAAACTCAATCTCTGCACCTAATATCCATTTGGAATTGAACTTATAATCGAAAGCCAGGACAAAGCGAGGAATAGAAATGGAGTTACGATGTGTCTTTTCATTTCCTTCCGGACGCGTATATCGGTTAATTCCATAATCCATAAAGTTGGCTAAGACTTCTCCGTAGCCGCCAAAACGGAACTTATCATATCCTTTGGCATAAATCTCGGCCGACTGTTCTGCTGCAGATTGCTCAGAAGTCGTTTCTTGAGCCATTAATGGACTAGCCGCACACAACGACAATACTAGAAAATTTGCTAATCTTTTCATTCTGTTTTTAAATTTTGCGCAAAAGTATAGGGCTATCGAAGGGGAATCAATCACAAGAATTAGGTATAAAGCCAAGCAGCTTACCGACCTCTAGGTATTTCTTGGGAACAAGCAGGTCAAATACCAACTGATGGGTACAGGAGTTAGACAAATACCACGCAATAGGTATTGACAAAGGCATTTCTCCTGAAACATATTTATATAAAAAAGACTGTAATGCAGCAAATACTCACTATCGGGTATACGAATATTCGTGTTTTACTCATAAATAGGTATTGATCAGCCTAAAAGAGGAAAGTATCTTTGCATTGTCAAAATGAACGTAACACTATTAGTATAATCGCTAAAAAACCAAAGCCATATCGCTAATTTTATGTAAGCATATAAGATGATGTAAGTATTGGAAAGTTTTTATTGGTTATTTCCGATAACATGAAAGCCTCGCTGGGAAGTGAGGCTTTTGTGCGTTTTCAGACTTCTTTCCTCTTATGTAACTGCAGAAAATGATCAACATACGTGCGTCCTATTGGTATGGGTTGCTCTACTTGTTTCAACCAAACCTGACTACGCGTATAACGAGCTATCCGGGAAAGAGGGATAACATAAGACTTATGGACACGAACGAACTTACCGGCAGGAAGCAATGACAAAATGGTTTTCAGACTCATCTGCGGAAGAAGCGGCTTGGCTGAGTAGAGATAAATCCGGACATAGTTGTCCATGGCTTCCAGATAAAGGATATCTCGTTCCAGTTTACGGTTACATGTTTATATTCCACCATCAGATCAATCTCATCCTTACGGCTCGTCTGAGAACGTTCCAATTCATATAAGGACTTCAACTGGTTCACCTTTTGCAATGCCTTTTCAAACCGTGAAAAAGTAAAAGGCTTCTGCAAATAATCTACGGCATTCAATTCAAATCCTTCTACTGCATATTGAGCGTATACCGTTGTAAATATCAGAAACACACCATCCGGTAAAGAACGGGCTAAATCTATTCCGTTCATTTCTCCCATTTCGATATCCAAAAACAGGAGATCGGGTTTGATTTTACGTACCTGTTCCATCCCTTTCTCCGGATTGGTATAAGTATGTATTTCCAAATCTCCTATCCGACGGCAATATTCCGATAATATTCGCAAAGCGACTGGTTCATCATCTATGGCAATACACTTCATCATTCGGCCAATTTTATTTGCAAGATTATCTTAAATGTATGTTCGCTTTTCTCTTCTGTCAGCTGATACTTACCGGCATACAACAGATCCAAACGTTTCCGGCAATTCTCCAGACCAATGCCTCTGCGAATTGTTCTCCAACCATCGGTCTAATGGCAACAAATAAATCATGAAAGGCATCAGAACAATACAAAACAATAAATCAATAAGAAGAGGTAATCGTCTATTCATCTGGCAAATCTATTTATAGGGTTCGCTGATTTTGTATCCATTCACTGACATAGACTTGAAAGATAGCTATTGGTTTAAATGAATATCGGCTTTATGCATCCAATCAGTGCCGAGAATTACCAGAAGGAGAAAACAAAAAAGGATTAAAAGACGGTCGTTCACCACTACATTTCTGTTGTTCACCACCATCCGAATCCTCGTCTCTTTCATCGCATCCGGGCAGTTTTTACTTTTGCTTCCGATAATAGTAAAAAGAAAATAGCTATGAAATCCATTGGTATGCTGATAGGTTTATCGTTTGTTTTTACAAGCTGTATCCAGGCCCGGCCAGCTTATGCTGATCACTCCCGACATCCGGTAGTCGTTACCCATATCGATCATTCACCCGACCAACGACACCGGAAGAAAGTAAAAGTAAAAAAGATTGTGATCGGAACGCGAGTCAAGGCACGCCCGGTTAATTGTATCGTTATCCGGCATAATCAAATCGCCTTGCTCTACGCTGCTGGCGTATTTTACCGGCAGATTAATGATGGCGAGTACGAAGTGGTCAGACCCGAAATAGGCATGGTCGTACCCGAACTTCCGGCGTATGACGTCGAGCAAGTTAAAATAAAAGGAAAAACTCTTTTCCTATATGATGGTACGCTATACAAACAGATACCGACAACTAACGGAATTCAATATGAAGTATATGGATTTATTGACGAATAATCATCTTAATTAAAATAAAAGCGAATATGAAAAAAGTATTATTTCTAGCCAATAGTGTCCAAAATAATTTTTAGGTCAAAGAATATTGTTCGGCCAATCAGTCAATTGGTCGAAAAGCAAATGAATTATAGTTGATTAATCCCCCCCTAAGGATTTTGAGCCTCATCAGGAGGCGGTGTAAACGGTTCATCAAGCCACTTTTGGAGGTCTATCTTAGTAAAAGTGTTAAG
>CDZG01019990.1_pt1 | contig 20326 bp, 19 predicted proteins | sample 557741 | NCBI WGS metagenome assembly CDZG01 (sample SAMEA3182086, study PRJEB8094) | gut metagenome | biome: human; feature: gut; material: Stool; isolation source: human stools | place: Canada | collected 2013-01-21
GAGGAAATTCAAGAAGCTATGATGAGAAAAATGGACATAAGGAAGAAAAAAGCAGGAAATATATCCAAAATCAAGGGAAATCAGGAAACAAGTGATAGAGTGTATGGGAGATATTGGACATAATGGAGCTTCAAGAAGTGAAAATATCCAAAAACAAGCCACGGCGGAGGAAATTCAAGAAGCTATGATGAGAAAAATGGACATAAGGAAGAAAAAAGCAGGAAATATATCCAAAATCAAGGGAAATCAGGAAACAAGTGATAGAGTGTATGGGAGATATTGGACATAATGGAGCTTCAAGAAGTGAAAATATCCAAAAACAAGCCACGGCGGAGGAAATTCAAGAAGCTATGATGAGAAAAATGGACATAAGGAAGAAAAAAGCAGGAAATATATCCAAAATCAAGGGAAATCAGGAAACAAGTGATAGAGTCTATGGGAGAAATTGGACATAATGGAGCTTCAAGAAGTGAAAATATCCAAAAACAAGCCACAGCAGAGGAAATTCAAGAAGCTATGATGAGAAAAATGGATATAAAGAAGCAAAAAGCAGGAAATATATCCAAAATCAGACCATAGCATAGAAACCAGCATAAATAAGAAAGCTACAATGGAAAAGACAACAGCGTGAGTGGTGGGCGGACAAAATTCTGGACATAACAGAGTAAACACAACAGCACAAACACAACAGCACAAACACAACAACGTAAACTCAACAACGTAAACTCAACAGAAAAATACCCCCGTACATCAACCGATGTACGGGGGAAATCTACAAATTAATTACATTTGATCTGCAGGTACTTACTGAACGCTTACAGAAGTGATGTGAGGATTAACACCTTCATACCAGTATAAGAAGCCTTCCATGTCAACAACATCGCCAACCTTGAGGTTCTGTACTGCCTTGTAAACATCGCTGTCCTTATCGCACAGATAAGATTCAACAGTGAAGGTGTAGGTATTTCCGTCAAGGGATACATTGAAGTATAAGTCGTCGCCTTCTGTACCGGAACCATCCCACTTGTAAAGGAATGCATCACCGGCATCGTTAGCAGCTTCTACGGTCATACCCTTGAAGGATACGAACTGGTTCTGGTAATCAATTAATTCGTCCTTGCCAAGTAAATCAGTAACATCCTTAGCATCAGCAACGAAAGTATCGGTATCTTCGATTTCGTAAGTAGCATCAGTGATTTCTACTTCGCCGGACCATTCGGACTTGAAACCGGTAACTTTAATTTTGGTTCCGGGAACAAGCTTGTCATAATCTTCCTGAGAGCAGGGAAGGTTGTAAACGAAGAAAGCACCGTCCTGATTCTGGGTGTAGAAGGTAGCCTGTCCAACACCGTTGTCTTCCCACCATGCCTGCTTAGCCTGTACATAAGTTTCGACACAAACCTCGGTATCAACAGCAGCAGCAACATAATCTGCGTAGCTCATAACGCCTTCAGCAGTAGCAGCGTTTTCGGTGTCAGCCTCTGCTTCAGCTTCAGCGGTATCAGCCTCAGCAGTGTCAGCTTCAACAGTATCTTCTGCTTCGGCAGCGTCTTCTTCAACAGCTTCAGTAGCATCTTCTACTTCGGTAGCAACTTCTTCTGTTGTATTCTCTGTAGTCTTGGAGCAGCCTGCTGCTACAAGTACAAGAGAAAGTGCGAGTGTTACAAGTAATGATTTTTTCATAAAAAACTCCTCCTAAATAGATGTGCTATCACACCTGGTGATAACTTCATTAGTAAAAGTTCTTTCGGCAATACATCGGGTAATATGCATACCTGATATTGTGCATAAGAACTTTTGGTTGCAACTGATAAGGTTGATAAAACTTTATCAATTAACTGCAATTCACATTATACCTTAATATTCTGATAAATCAATGGTGAATTTGCCTATTTTTCCGCTTTTTCAACGCTTCGGATATAACATATAGTAAAATTCCTGTCCATGTAACGGCGAGAGCAGTCAGCAAAAGCACTGCTGTCTGTGGCAAAGGTCCTAAATCCGTCTTGCCGGCAGAACTCATATTCTTCTGATCAAGACGGTAAAGGGAGGTTACGTCCTCAAACATTTTCTGCATAAAAGCATCATCTACCGTCTGTTTCCGACGGGTGGATTTCGTAACAATTTCGATCATCTGGCCGGCTGCGTCACGAAGGGAGGCAGAGCCATTGAATACCGGAGTTACAAAGGTGTGATCCGTATTATCAAGCAAAAGCCTGGAAGCCTTGATCTTCACATCGTAGTGCACATTGTTATCCTCACCGGCACGGGATAAATAATCCTGATATTCAGCAGAATCCTGAGCCTTTGAAGTAACAGGCACATAACCTTCGGTTTCGGAATATGCGATCTGCACGTTATTGGTGAGCAGATACTGGGTGAACAGCCAGGAAGCAAGCACTTCCTGTGAATCCTTCTTGTTGAAGACGCAGACGGAGGGCCCCTGGGAAATCATCTGAGGATTTTCCGGATCAAACTGCGGGATCATCATAACTTCGGTGTCGAAGTCAATGAGAGCATCTTCGCTGATGTCGGAAAGCGGGGCATGGGTTCCCATCCAGGTAGCACCGGCAGTTGAGTCAATGGCGAAAACACATTGCCCTGCATTCAGGAAGTTCGCCGGATAACTGGAAATCTTGAAGGTGGAAAAGGCTCCTGTTTTCGCATGGGAAGCAATGGTATAAAGCAGCTCTGTGGTAGTATCGTTAAAAATTTCAATATCGCCGTCAGCGGTCGAATAACCGGCGCCCTTTTGCTTCAACATCTGGATCATCATGTTGTCGGTGGACTTGTCAATAAAGGGAATCATGACCTTCTGACTGTTAAGGGCAAAGGTTCCATCCGCATTCTGCTTCGTCGCAGCCTCAGAAACCTCCCAGATGAAATCCCAGGTCAGGGTTTCCGGCAGGGTATAACCAAGCTTTTCCACATAGGTCTTATTGATATAGCAGGCTTCCGTGGAGCGCATATAAGGCAGGGCATAATAATGACCGTTAAACTCACATTCCTTCAGGAACTTCGGAATGATCTCATCCTGTGTCGGACCGTCGAAGAGAAGCTCCGAACCGTCCAGCCCGTATTTTTCATTGGTAAAAAGAGTATCTAACGGAACCACGACGTTGCTTCCGGTGAGGTAAGTGGCAATGTGATCCGGATAGGTAATACAGACATTGGGTGTGGTATCCGTTGCAATGTTCGTGATGACATCGTTATAAATTTTGCCATAATCCGTATAGAGACGTAAGTTTACGGTAATATTGGGGTACAGCTCCTCGAAATCCTCAATCGCTTTTTTGTAGATTTCTGTCTGGGTTTTGTTCGTATCATTCTTTGCCCAGAAGGTAATTTCATAATTCCGGGAGGTGTCGAAGTCTTCCGGAACGGTGAAGCCACTCTGCCCTCTGGAGCCGTGACAGCCGGTAAGTCCCAGGGCACCGGCAATCAGAGAAGCCGTAAGCAGTAATTTTCCAATGGTATGTTTTCTCATCCCTTTGTACCTCCTCTCGATACACCTGCCATGACCTTTTTGCGGAAAATCAGGAACAATACAATAAGCGGCAGGGAGATAACCACAACCGCAGCCATCATGGCGGGGATGTTCTCACGTCCGAAGCCGTTTTCACGGATTTCCTGAATGCCGTTGGAAACCAGATAATAGTTCGGATCATCGGTAATCAATCGCGGCCATACATAGGAATTCCAGCATTCAATGACCTTCAGGATAATGATGGTAATGAGGGTCGGGCGGCAGATCGGGATCATGACCTTACGCAGATAGCGCAGATCCGAGGTGCCATCCACCTTGGCAGCATAATAAAGCTCGTCCGGGATCTGGGCGAAATTCTCACGCAGCAGATAGATATAGAAAACCGAGGTCACGGACGGCAGAATCAGTCCTAAAAAGCTGTTGCGCAGATCAAGGTTTGTGATGGTGACAAAGTTCGTGATGATGACAAGCTCATTCGGAATCATCATTAAGGACAGGAACAGGGCAAAGGCAATGTTTTTGCCGCGGAATTCCAGTCTCGCAAAGGCAAATGCCGCAAGAGTGATCACGATCAGCATAATCGCTGTAGTAATCACAGTAAAAATCAGGGTGTTCCATAAATATCTGCCCAGAGAAACCGTGGTAAATGCATCGATGTAATTCTGCATTGTCGGTGACAGGGTGAAGAATGACGGAACGTATTCACTGTTGTAGGAGCTGTAGCTTTTTACGGAGGTCAGGATCATCCAGTAAAAAGGAAACAGAACCATGACCGCCCAGAGGATCAGCAGGGTATAAATGACAACATTTCTGACAATGCCTTTTGCTTTGGCAGATTTTTCAAGCTTTTCGTAGTCCATGGCAGTGTCCTCCTTAATAATATACATGCTTTTTGCTGACCAGCAGATTAATGCAGGTAATGGTCAGAACAATGGTAAACAGGATGATGGCGGCTGCCGACGCATAGGAAGGATAGCCACCGCTGTTACCGTAAAGCATGTCGTAAACATAGCCGACGATGGTGTTCATTTCAGCGGCATTCAGATCGGTACCGAACAACGCAACGGCATCACTGTAGGCCTTGAATGCACCGATGAATCCGGTGATGACCAGATAAAAAATCATGGGAGAGATCATCGGAAGGGTAATCTTACGGAAGATCCTCGTACGTGAGGTGCCATCCACCCTGGCGGCATTGTAATAGGTCTGGTTTACCGAAGCCAGTGCGCTTGTCAGGATCAGAATTTTAAAGGGAAGAACTACCCATATGGTGTAAAAACAAAGCACGAACATTTTTGCCCAGTAGGGACCATCAATGAAATCCACGGAATGTCCGCCGAAAGCCTGGATCAGAAGATTCACCATTCCATCTGTGTAGGCGGTCTTTTTGAACAGAATCATAAATACCAGACCGACAGCCAGGGTGTTTGTTACATAAGGCAGAAAGTAGATTGTTTCAAACAGCTCCTTCAAGGGTTTGATGGAGCTTAAGCCAAGCGAAATGAACAGTGCAAGGAGCGTGGACACCGGAACGGTGATGATAACCAGGATAAAGGTGTTCTTAACCGCCTGCAGAAAATAAGTATCATGCAGTACATAGGAATAATTATAAAGTCCGACGCCAAAGTAGGTCTGGGATGCGGAATTATAGCCTTCCTCAAAGGAATATACAAATACATCAATTAAAGGATAAATCATAAATACACAAAGAAACAGGAACGCAGGCAGCAGATAAAGCCACCCCTTGAGGTTGTTTTTTTCTATCATGTCGGGAATCTCCTTCCTTATCCAACCGATAAGTCATTATAGGGTATACAGGCTGCAGAATCAGGATCCGGTGTAGGGAATCCTTTCCTGCGTATCCTTATGGAACAAAAATACCTTATTGGGCTTCAAATCAAAGGAAACAACCAAAGAGCCGGTGTCTACAGAGTTCTCGGCACTGATAATGGAACGGATGGTGGCATTTTCGGACTCTTCTTTGGTAGAAACGACACTCACGTCACGTCCCATGACTTCAATACGGCTCAGATTACAGTGGAGCGCACCGTTTTCGTTCAGGATAAAGCCTTCCGGACGAACGCCGACCCAGACCTCCTGATCCGGAACATTTCCAGCCTTCAAAATGGCATCCTTTCCTATATATATGGTGTGATCCTTCACCTGTCCACGGAAAACATTAATCGGAGGAGTCCCGAGGAACTTCGCAACGAACAGATTGGCAGGATTGTCATAAACCTCCTGAGGCTTTCCGATCTGCTGGATCACGCCCTCTTTCATGACAATGATCATATCGGAAATGCTCATGGCTTCTTCCTGATCGTGGGTGACGAAGACCGTTGTGATTTTGGTTTCACACTGGATCCGGCGCAGCTCCTCACGGGTCTGCAGGCGGAGTCTGGCATCCAGATTGGATAAAGGCTCGTCAAGGAGAAGAACCTTCGGCATTTTTACTAACGCACGGGCAATGGCAACACGCTGCTGCTGACCACCGGAAAGCTCACTGGGCTTACGATCCATCAGCATTTCAATCTGAACAAGCTTTGCAGCCTCTAATACGCGGCGGTTCATTTCCTCTTTGGAGAGCTTGTCCTTTCCTTTTAAATTTTCAAGAGGAAACTGGATGTTCTGCTTTACTGTCAGATGCGGGTACAGGGCATAGTTCTGGAAAACCAGTCCGACGCCTCTGTTTTCTGCAGGGAGATTAGTTACATCATCCTCTCCGAAGAAAATTTTGCCTTCACTTGGCTTTAACAGACCGCTGATTAAATTCAAAGCAGTACTTTTGCCACAGCCGGAAGGGCCGAGAAGTCCGATCAGCCTGCCGTCCGGAATTTCAAAGGAAAAATCGTTGACGGCAATGATATCCTCGCGGACTTTTTTGTTGCGGTTAGGAAATCTTTTCGTTAAGTGCTCTAATACAATTTTCATAGGGTCCCCCTTTTCTTAAATCCCGTAGGAATCTCGTAAGTCGCTGGAAATGTGGTCCAGATCCGGATAAATGGATCCCTCCGTGATGCCGAACACCCGCAGGCTGTCGATGAAGTATTTCTTGCGCTCACATGGAATAATAATCTTATATAAGGTATTCTCATCACAGATATCTTCGAGTCTCTGCAGAGAATTGTGTACAGTGAAGTTTGACTGCTGCGCATACATACGCAGGTTGTTGTCGGTAGAGCTGCAGGCAAGGATGCGGTCAGCAACCTCCGGATTGTGGTGATTGTGCTTGAAGGCCGGCAGCAGCATTTCCTGTGTGGTATCCGCATCAATCGGATAAATGCAGTGTCCGAAGCCCTCCCGTTCATTGAGACGGGCCGGAACCAGAACCCATACGCAGGCATCCAGTGTCGGCTGTACCTTATAGGTTTCGGTTGCAAAGAAGGATGCAATCAGCGGTGACTGGCTCCAGTCCAGCATCCGTGTAGGAAGTCCGTAGTGCTGCATAATGGAAACCCAGGCAGCGTAGTTATGTTTTTCCGGGGGATTCTTCATAATCTGTCTTGCCCGGATATAAAAATCGTTGGTGATGTAGCGCTCCACGTCAATCCGCTTCTGGCTTCGCTGGATCGAGGGGATTAAGGACAGTTCCGAATTCTCTTCGCCGCGATACCACAGCTTCAACCCATGCTTTTGGGTCAGGCCGCTTACGAAATGAAGCAGCTCATCCATGGTATGAATATCCTGAATGATCATGATCAAGTACCTCGTGTGATAAATAATAAACAATACCAGTCTGATTATAGGCTATTTCCATGCATTTCACAAGTCGGAAGTCGATAAGGAATTGTGTTTCTTACGATTTTATATTATGATGTAAGGAGTGCAAAGAAAAACAAGCGGCTGCGAAGCAGACATTTGTTTTTCTGCACTCCTTAACGAGCATGCGTCGGACGAAGTACGACAGGGAGTGCGGAGCACGGGCATGCGAGTATGGAAAGAAGAAGAGCCCAAGCGGCTGCGAAGCAAAGGAAACCTATGGAATTAAGAAGAGTAAGTGATTCACAACTGGAAATGATTTATCTTATAAGACCGGAGCATCTGAACGGAGCAGGCAGATTGTTTGGCGGTAAGCTTGTGGAATGGATGGATGAACTTTCAGCACTTGTGGCGATCCGTCACTGCAGGAAGGATGTGACAACGGTTGCCATTGATAATCTGCGGTTTATGTGTCCGGCTTACCAAAGGGACATGGTGGTTTTAATCGGAAGAATCACGCATGTGGGAACAACATCCATGGAGGTGCGTGTGGATGTCTATATTGAAGATATGAATGGCATGCGCCATCCGATTAACCGTGCCTATTTTTCAGTGGTTGCGATGGATGAAAATGAACGCCCGGTGGAGGTCCCGGGGATTGTGATTGAGACAGAAGCCCAGAAGGCAGAATGGGAAGCCGGTGAGAAACGCCGGGAAATGCGTCTTCAGAGGAAGAAGGAAGGCTTCTGACAGATCCGGATGGAAAAGCAAATGTATGATAAGGAAAGGATGGAATTCAGGGATGAAATACGATGTGATCATCATTGGAGCAGGTCCGGGAGGGATTTTTTCTGCATATGAGATGGTACAGCGCAGTAAAGATGTAAAGATTGCAGTTTTTGAGGCAGGTCATGCGCTTGATAAGCGTCACTGTCCGATTGACGGAGTGAAGGTAAAGAACTGCGTGAATTGTAAGAGCTGCTCAATCATGAGCGGCTTTGGAGGAGCAGGTGCTTTCTCCGATGGAAAATATAACATCACCAACGCATTCGGCGGAACCCTATACGAATACATTGGCAGAAGCCAGGCAATTGATCTGATGAAATATGTGGATGATATTAATATGAAGTTCGGCGGTGAGGGGACGAAGCTGTATTCGACCTCCGGTACAGCCTTTAAGAAGATCTGTCTGCAGAATAAGCTGAATCTGCTCGATGCTTCCGTACGTCATCTGGGAACGGATATTAACCTGATTGTATTGGGAAATCTTTATGCAGAGCTTAAGGATAAGGTGGACTTTTATTTTGATACACCGGTTCAGACGGTAAAGGCGCTCAACGAAGGATATGAGGTGGTCTGTGAAAACGGATCCTATTATTCCGATAAATGCATCATTTCCGTCGGACGAAGCGGAAGTAAGTGGATGGAGCAGATCTGCAAGGATTTACAGATCAATACCAAGTCGAACCGTGTCGATATCGGTGTGCGTGTTGAACTTCCGGCGGTTATTTTTTCCCATCTGACGGATGAGCTTTATGAGAGCAAGATCGTGTACCGTACCGAAAAGTTTGAGGATGCGGTCCGGACCTTCTGCATGAATCCACATGGCATCGTGGTAAATGAGAACACGAATGGAATCGTTACCGTAAACGGACACAGCTATGAGGGTGCTGACAAGCAGACGGAGAACACGAACTTCGCCCTGTTGGTTTCCAAGCATTTCTCTGAGCCTTTTAAGGACAGCAACGGATACGGTGAAAGTATTGCGAGACTTTCCAATATGCTCGGAGGCGGTGTCATTGTACAGCGCTTCGGAGATCTTGTAAGAGGACGTAGAAGTAACGCAAAGAGAATCGAAGAGGGACTTGTGGAGCCGACTCTTTCTGCAACACCGGGGGACTTAAGCCTGGTGCTTCCGAAGCGTATTCTGGATGGTATTATTGAGATGATTTATGCACTGGATAAGATTGCGCCGGGTACGGCCAATGACGATACGCTGCTTTATGGCGTTGAGGTGAAGTTCTATAATATGGAAGTGGAGCTGGATGAGCATCTGGAAAGCTGCCATAAGGGACTGTATATTATCGGTGACGGCAGCGGGGTAACCCACTCTCTGTCCCATGCGTCTGCAAGCGGTGTCTATGTAGCAAGACAGATTGTGCAGTAAGAGGAAGCATATTTTATGCAGATGGAAATACCATGTGAAGAAGGGGCAAAATGAAATCCGGACAGCTTTAGATGGTTCAGGGGAGAAAAGTGAGGCAGTATGAGCAGGGAAAAGCAGTCACAGTATGACCGTATGACCGGGCAGCCGGTAGAAAAGCTCATTTTAGAGCTGGGTCTGCCGACAACGATCAGTATGCTGGTTACTAATCTTTACAATATGGCAGATACTTATTTTGTCGGGACACTGGGCACCTCTGCGAGTGGGGCAACCGGCGTTGTGTTTGGACTGATGGCGATTCTGCAGGCGTTGGGATTCATGTTCGGGCATGGAGCCGGAAGTATAATAAGCCGCAGACTGGGAGCCAGAGAGGTTGAGGATGCCAGAAGGTATTCAGCGACGAGCTTTTATGCGGCACTGATTTCAGGTATGCTGGTATTGGTTTTGGGAATGTGCTTTCTGACACCGCTGGTGAGGCTGCTTGGAAGTACAGATACCATTCTTCCTTTTGCCAGGGGATATGCATTTTATATTCTGCTTGCGGCGCCTGCCATGGTAAGCAGCTGTGTGATGAATAATATTCTGCGGTATGAGGGACGGGCATTTTTTGCCATGATCGGACTTACGAGCGGTGGGTTTTTAAATATTTTTCTGGATGCCTATTTCATCCGGGTGCTGCATATGGGAATTGAAGGAGCCGGACTTGCAACTGCAATCAGCCAGTATCTTTCCTTTGGTATCCTGCTCAGTATGTTTTTGCGGAAAAAGACGCAGACAACATTTGAGATCCGTTATATCAGCTTTACGGTTAAGACACTTGGTGAGATTGTGACTACCGGGCTTCCTAGTCTGGCGCGTCAGGGACTTGCCAGCATTTCCACGATGGTGCTGAATCATACGGCAGGTGTTTACGGGGATGCCGCGATTGCAGCCATGAGTATTGTTAACCGGATCAGTATGTTTATTTTCAGTGTCGGACTTGGCATCGGTCAGGGCTTTCAGCCGGTTGCGGGCTTTAATTATGGTGCCGGTAAGTTCTCAAGGGTAAGAAAGGGATTTTATTTTACATGGATCTTTGGAACGGTGATGCTGGGTGTATTTGCCATGGTCGGCTTTTTTGCGGCAGGAACGGTTGTGGCATGGTTCCGGAATGATCCGCAGGTCATTGCCATTGGAATTCCGGCAATGCGGGCGCAGTGCCTGGCATTGTTTTTCGTACCGTTCAGTGTGTGTAACAATATGATGTTCCAGAGTATCGGATATAAGCTGAATGCAACCTTCCTTTCTACACTGCGGAATGGTTTATGCTTTATTCCGCTTATTCTCATCATGCAGTATGCATTTGGAATTGCGGGAGTGCAGTATGCACAGGCAGCAGCGGATGTATTGGCCGGGCTGATCTGTATTCCCTTTACAGTCGCTTTTTTCCGGAAGCTGCCGGCAGACCGGGAAGGATGAAAAAGGCAGAAGTAGTCCGGATATTATAATATAAATATAAAGCACAGAAAATGTGTAAAGGATGCGAAAGGAGAGAAAAGGTGAAAAAATCAATCTTTTCAGGGAACACGTTAAAAAGAGGAATCAGTGCATTACTGGCAGTATGCACGGCAGCAGTGTTGTTTTTATCCCCATCCATGGGAATGGAAGCACAGGCGGCAGGAAAGGGTGACCTATCATCGCAGGCCTGTCAGCTGGTTGACCGCAAGACGATCGAGTATCTGGCAAACTTTAGTACCCTGCCATCTTCCGATGATGGGATGTTCTATCTTTATCAGTTAAAAACCTACGAATATGCTATTCCGGATGAGGCAGCTCCTGTTGCATCCTGTGAGCAGTCATTGAATACGGTGATACATTTTCCGCTGGATTCTACCGCATCGAATGGCAGACTGTATGCGAAGTTTGCTCTGGTGGTATTACAGGGCGGCAGGAAGGTGATGATCGGCAATCCACAATACATCAGTAATCCGGAAATGATGGCGACATCCTCCCGGCGTGTGCAGCGTCCGGCAAAGTCCACACAGGGCATTGAGACGACCAATATCATCATTAACGGAAGCGGAACCGGCAATGTTCCGGTAACGCATGTCAACCGTACCGCACAGATTCTGGTCGGGGCAGGAACGGTTGTAACGCATCCGAAAGCAAGTGATGAAGTAAAGGATCCGCATCCGTGGGATCATACCTATTATATGATGAATGCAGCCAATGATGAAGGAATTGAAGGACTGGTGAAGGATCTGCAGAACTATGCAGCCAATTCCAGGGCACAGGATTTCATCATCGGAAACGAAGTGAATGAAAGAAAATGGAACTATATGAACTGGACGGACTGGAATTCCTTTGTCAGAGAGTATACACAGGCATTCCGTGTATGCTACACGGCGATCAAGAGTGTGAATGCACAGGCCAATGTCTATGTGAGCCTTGACCAGTGCTGGGACAGGAACCGTCCGACCAGTCATCCGGAATATTATTCGTATATTGATGTTAAGGATTTCCTGATTAAATTTAACAACAACATCAGCAGTACCGGAAATATTGACTGGTGTCTTGCTATTCATCCTTATACCGTCCCGCTTACCTATGCAAAGTTCTGGGATATGTCCGGTGTAACGGTAGAAACGCCGGAATACTGCCGTTCCCAGGTGGCCAATAATCATATGGTAAGCTTCCAGAATGTAACGGTAATTACCGACTTTATGAGTAAGCCGGAATATGCGAACCGTTCCGGACAGGTACGTGACATTATTGTAAACGAATTTGGTGTGAGTGCAACGCAGGGTGAGGACGTGCAGATTGCGGCTTTGTGTGCAGCCTTCTATTCCTTTGAAAAGAATCCATATATCACTCAGGTGATTTATCTGGATAATTTGGGTGATGGTGTGGACTCCCGTCTGTCCGAGCGTGGATGGGCAGCCTTTAACAGCTTTGGTACACAGGAAGAAGCCGCTTATATGGACTGGGCAAAGCAGTATATCGGTATCAGCGACTGGTCGAAGGTCATCCGGTAAGAGCGGCAAAAGAGAGAAAATCAGACAGCATCAGGAGGAACAGATATGAATCCCGCAGCAATGTTTAAGATCATGCAGGCAAAAAATACATTTACGAAGAATCATCCGAAGTTTGAGGCATTTCTCAGGAACGTGATGGCAGACAAGATTGTGGAGGGGACGGTGATCGAGGTATCGATCCAGCGCCCCGGTGAAGAAGCAATTACAACAAATATCAGAGTACAGCAGTCAGACATTGATCTGGTGCAGAGCCTTAAGGAGTTAGGACAACTATGAGAACGATACCCTGTAATCCCAATGCCCAGCCGGAAGTAAAGGAAGTGCTGGAATATTTATCACAAATTGAAGGAAAAGGAATTCTGACCGGTCAGCATACCCAGACGATGGAACAACCGGAAATCTGGAGAATTGAGAAGCTTACCGGAAAGCTACCGGCAATCTGTGGCTTTGAGCTGTTATCGTATTCCCCGAATATCCGCAGGGAGACTGCAGATGAAGAGTGCCTGAAGGAAGTGGACGAGAATACCGGTACACTGGAAAAGGCATGGGAATGGGCAGAACGTGGCGGACTTATGACCTTTACCTGGCACTGGTTTTCCCCGCTGGGAGGAAACGATAAGTCCTTTTATGCAGAAAAGACAGACTATGATGCCGCAAAGGCTGTGATGGAAGGAACACCGGAGCATGAGGCTCTGTGTCATGACCTCGATCATATGGCAGGTGTTTTACAGCCGTTCTGCGACCGTCATATCCCGATTCTGTGGCGTCCTTTCCACGAATCCGAGGGCGAATGGTTCTGGTGGGGAGCAAAGGGACCGGAAGTGGCGGCAGAACTGTTCCGCTTTATGTTCCGTTATTATACACAGCATCATCATCTGGATAACCTGATCTGGGTGTGGAATTCTCCGCTTCCGGAAGGCTATGTCGGGGATGAATACTGCGATATTATTTCCCGGGATCTTTATACGGAACCTCATGTGCATGGGGCCTATGAGGAGCAGTATGAGGAGCTTTTGAAGGTGACGAAGCAGGACAAGGGAGCAGCTCTCGGGGAAATTGGTATTCTGCCGGATCCGGAAATCCTTATGGAGAAGAAGGTACCGTGGCTGTGGTACATGACCTGGAGCTTTGATTTTGCTCTGAATGAGAAGTTCAATTCCGATACAGCACTTAAGAAATTATATGAAAGCAGTTATGCGATTGACCTTGAAGAATATCAAAGAAGGAGGAGGTAATCATGCCGCAGAAGGCAACGGTAGATAAGCTGCTGGCTGAGAGTTTTAAGGAACTGGTAGCCGTTACACCGGTAGAAAAGATTACAATCAAAGAAATTACCGATAAAGCGGGTGTGATCCGGCCGACCTTTTATAATCATTTTCAGGACAAATATGAATTGCTGGAATGGATCATCCGGACGGAAATTCTGGACCCGATCCTTCCCCTGTTTCAGGGCGGCTTCATCCGCGAAGGCTTTACACTTGCCTTTCAGAATGTCGAAAAGGATAAGGAATTCTATAAAAAGGCGTGTAAGATGGAAGGACAGAATTCCTTCCGTGACATCAGCGAACAATGTATTAAAGAATTACTCTGTCAGTTCATCAAGGAGCAGGTTGGGGAGAATGCCAAGCTTCACAACTGAATGCCGAGTGAATATCTGGCAGAATATTATGCACAGTCTATGAGTTATGTGCTGCAGCGATGGCTGGAATCCGACCTCGTACTTCCGGCCTCGGAAGTTGCAAAGCTTTATTATTATATTCTCAATAACTCTATGGAAGAGATACTCGCAAAGATGCGATAGCAATGAGAAGGGCAGATGACAAACGGATAAGTTCTGAAAGTAAACAATTTATTGCTTACTTTTCAGGACTTATTTGTTTGGCAGGTTGGAGGGCGAATGCCCGACAACGAGAAATCACGTAGTGATTTCGAGTCTGCCCGTCGGTAATATCAAACACAAAGCGGTCTGCCCGTCGGTAATATCAAACACAAATCTATTTATACAAATCCCCTCCAATGTATATTTTCTATAAACAATTCCCTGACTCTTGTTCAGTTAACATAAACGAACCCTCTCAAATTGTATATTCCCCCTAAACAATTCATTCAGATTGAATCTGTCAGCAATAGTCTTTTTCCAATATGATACTCAGTAGAAACATAAAAAATAGTAACTGTTCAGTATTTTCAGAGTTACGAAAAACCCTCATATCATTATATGAAACAGTTGGAAAAAGAATCAGGGAAAACCCTGAAAAGGAGGTTTTATGAAAAAGTTTGCGAAAGGAATTGTCAAATGCAGAGTGATGATTCTGATTCTTGCCGTAGCACTGCTGATTCCGTCAGCCATCGGCTATTTCAATACCAGAATCAATTACGATGTATTAACTTATCTGCCCAAAGACATTGAAACCATGGTTGGTCAGGATATTCTGCTGGATCAGTTCGGCGTGGGAAGCTTTTCCATGTATATTGCGGAAGGGATGGACGCCAGGGATGTCTCTGCTTTGAAAGCGAAAATCGAGCAGGTTGACCATGTGGACTCCGTGCTGTGGTATGACAGCTTTATGGATCTGAGCATTCCAATGGAAATGCTGCCGGATGAAATTTATGATGCGTTCAATAATGCATCCACGGACAGCACGATGATGTTTATTCTGTATGATACCGGAATGTCTGCGGATGAAACGATGGATGCGGTTGCCGAGATCCGGAAGCTCTCCAATGAACAGTGCTTCTTAAGCGGAATGTCCGCGATTGTTACCGATACGAGAGACCTGTCTAACAAAGAAACACCGATTTATGTCTGTATTGCGGTGATTCTTTCCACGATTGTTCTTTCCCTTACGATGGACAGTGCGCTGATTCCGTTATTTTTCCTTTTAAGTATTGGATTTTCCATTGTATATAATTTTGGAACCAATATTTTTATGGGGGAGATCTCTTATATTACACAGGCACTGACGGCAGTGTTGCAGCTGGGTGTTACGATGGACTATTCGATTTTCCTCTGGCACAGCTATCAGGAACAGCAGCAGACCCATCCCGATAAAAAGGAAGCCATGGCAGAAGCAATTGCCACAACCTTTACCTCTGTTATCGGAAGCTCGACCACAACAGTTGCAGGGTTCCTGGCACTTTGCTTTATGAGCTTTACCTTAGGATTGGATTTAGGACTTGTTATGGCAAAGGGTGTTATCTTCGGTGTGATCTGTTGTGTAACCGTATTGCCGTCCATGATTCTTATTTTTGATAAAGCGATTGAAAAGACCAGACATAAGCCATTTATGCCGAGCTTTGAAAAGACCTCTGCGTTTATGACAAAGCACTATGTCCTGTTTGCGATCCTGTTTGTCCTGATCTGGATTCCGGCGATCTGGGGTTATAACCACACCGGTGTTTACTACAATCTGGATTCCAGCCTTCCGGAGGATCTTGCCAGCGTACAGGCAAACAGCAGGCTTTCCGATGACTTTGATATGGGAGCAACCCATATGGTGCTGATGGATGTAAATCTTTTGGCGAAGGACAAAGCTGCAATGATGGATGAAATGGAGGATGTGAAGGGCGTCAAGGCAGTTCTGGGACTCGAAAAGATCGTAGATCCTTCGATTCCACAGGATTTCATTCCGCAGGAAATCCTGGATACGCTCGAAAGCGAGGAATACGAATTGGTACTGATCACTTCCGAGTATGCCGTTGCTTCCGACGAAGTAAATGTGCAGTGTGATACATTGAATCAGATTTTGAAAAAGTATGACGGCAAGGGCATGCTGATTGGTGAGGCACCGTGTACGAAGGATCTGATTGAGATTACGGATACGGATTTTAAGACTGTAAGTGCGGTTTCCATAGGAATTATTTTTGCGATTATTTTCTTTGTGTTCAAGTCAGTGAGCCTGCCAATTATCCTGGTTGGTGTCATTGAATTTGCAATTTACATCAATATGGGTCTTCCTTATTACACCCATACGACCTTACCGTTCATCGCATCTATTGTCATCGGTACGATCCAGTTGGGATCCACCGTAGACTATGCGATCCTGATGACGACAAGATACAAGACGGAGAGAAGCTCCGGTAAGAGCAAACAGGAAGCGATTACAATTGCACACAGCTGCTCCATTCAGTCAGTCATTGTCAGTGCGTTGAGCTTTTTCGCCGCAACCTTTGGCGTCGGACTTTATTCGGATATTGATATGATCAGCTCCCTGTGTAACCTGATGGCAAGAGGCGCGATTATCAGTATGTTTACGGTGATCTTCATGCTGCCGTCCATGTTCATGATCTTTGATAAGCTGATCTGCCATACCAGCATCGGTTTTACGCCGGAGAGTGCAGCGAAGGAAAAGGCCCGCAAGGAAAGAAGACATCATGTTTCGAGAAAGCCGAAACTGAGCTAGGGCATCGCTTCTCATAAGTCAGATTTAAGAGAAAAGCAGATCTGACAGGGAAAAGGATAGTTATACGGAAACAGTATGTAAAGGAATATAGAGTCAAAAGAGTCGTTATGAGTCAGAAAGGAAATCAATATGAAAAATATGGAAATTAATAAAAAGCTTGGATTTAAAGTAGTTGCCGTTTTAACAAGTGCCTCCATGATCCTGGGAGGCCTTGCCGGATGTGGAAGGGAAGCTGTGCAGGATACCGATACAGCTGTGATTGAACAGAGTGCAGAAGCAGATGAAAATGATGATCTGCTTTCCAATGTAATGAACCAGGTGGCACACCGTTCTACTACCACAGGCATGGAACCGAGAAAAGACGAAGTCGTTTATGTCATGGCAGATGCACAGGGAAATACCCAGAAGATTATCGTCAGCGACTGCCTGAAGAACGCAAACGGAGAAAGCACCATCACCGATGCTTCCTCCTTAACGGACATCAAGAATGTCAAGGGAAATGAATCCTATACGGTAGATGCCGATGGAAATCTAGTCTGGAATGCAGACGGAAGCGACATTTATTATCAGGGAACGACCGATAAGGAGTTTCCGGTCGATGTGTCCATCAGCTATGAGCTGGAGGGAAAAGAAATTGCACCCGAAGATCTGGTTGGAAAGACCGGAAATGTTACGATCCGTTTCACTTATACCAATAATGAGAAAACAACCGTTGAAGTAAACGGCAAGGAGAAGGAAGTTTATGTTCCGTTTGCCATGATTTCCGGAGCTATCTTACCGGCAGAGCATTTCAGCGATATTGAAGTGACAAACGGCAAAGTAATTTCCGAAGGAGATAACAATATCGTTGTTGGTATGGCTTTCCCGGGACTTAAGGAAAGCGTGAACATCGACAGCCTGAAAGAGAAAGCAGTGGATGAAGAAGCCAAAGAAAAGCTGGATGAAGTAGAAATTCCGGAAACCGTTGAGATTCATGCTTATGCAACCAGTTTTGAAATGAACCAGACGATGACGATGGCAATGTCCGATCTGTTATCCGATCTCAACATGGATGACACACTCGATATCGACACCAGCAGGATCACGGATTCCATGAATGAATTGAAGGATGCCACCCGGCAGTTAAAGGATGGTTCCACAGAGTTAAACGATGGCGCTGCCACCTTACAGGAGGGTGCACAGACCTTAGCCGATAAGTCCAGGGATCTTGATTCCGGCGCAGGAGAACTTAAAGATGGTGCACAGGCTTTGAATAATGGTGCACAGGCCTTGAATGATGGTGCAGAAAGCCTGAATTCTGGTGCTGGCGATCTGAAGGCAGGAATTGATCAGGTGGATAGTGGGGTATCAAGCCTTAAAGATGGTACTGCTTCTTTAGTGAACGGAGCCAGTGAGTTAAATAGTGGAGCAGGGCAGTTAAGAGATGGAATTAATCAGGCAGCAGCCGGAGTGGATCAATTGAAAGCTGGACTGGAAGCAGATGATGGATTAATCAAAGGGTATGCAGCGGCAAAAGCCGGTGTGCAGGAATTGGTTGGAAAAATTTCAGGAGTATCTGGTGTGGCCGGGAGTGTTACACAGGCAGTTACCGATTTGGGAACATATATTGCAACTCAGGCGGCAGCAGCCGGGCAGGTTGTAGCTGCAGGTGAGCCTTCAGCACCGCAGTTTGACGGTTCAACTCCGGATTTTAATGGGACAGCTCCGGAAGCACCGGAAGCAAATGAAGATGGAAGTTATAGTGGAGAGACCATTGCAGCATATATACAGGCTGTTGAAGCTTATAAAGCAGCAGTAGAAAGCTATCAGGGAGAAGTAAGTAATTATGCAGGTGCAGTAGGTGACTATCAGGGAAAAGTAGCCTCTTATTCGGCAGATGCAGCAAATTACTATATAAACATGGGCAAACTTGATGCCTATAAGGATGCAGGGGCACAGGTGCAGAATATGGCAGGTACACTTCAGGGAGCTATAGGTGGAGCAGCTGGCAGCGAAGAAGATGCAGCGAAAATCCAGCAATTACTTGCCGGTATGGAAGCCATTAGTACGGGGTTGAATCAATTGGATGCCGGTATCAATAAGTTACGCTCCGGAGACGATGGAAAAGGTGGTCTGGCTGCACTACAGGCAGGTGCTTCCCAACTTGCTGATGGTACCGCTTCGGCAGTGGATGGTGCGAAACAATTGGATGCCGGTGCATCGCAGTTAAAGGATGGAACTTCACAGCTAAGCAGTGGCGCTCAAACCTTAAAGGATGGAACTCAGACCTTAAAAGAAGGAACACAGACTTTGAAAGAGGGAACTATCTCTTTGTTAAATGGAACAGTTACTTTAAAGGACGGCACTTCCCAGTTTGTAGACGGAACAGCAGAATTAAATGACGGTGCAATACAGCTTCTTGATGGAACCGGAGAATTAATGGATGGTTTATTCACCTTTGACGAGGAAGGAATCAGCAAGTTAACGGATCTGTTCGGGGACAACGTACAGGATGTGATCGATGAACTGAAAGCAGTCTGTGATGCAGGACGCGGTTACAAGATTTACTCCGATTCTGCTTCGGATATGGACAGCAGTGTGAAGTTCATTTACAAAACAGAAGCGGTCAAATAACGCGGATGGGAGTCTGATATGACGATACTGGAAATGGCGTTGATTGCCGCAGGACTGTCCATGGATATCTTCGCATGGACAGCCTGCCGAAGCACACTTTTTTCGAATGTTGGAAGAAAGAAGCTGTTCAGTTTTATCGGAGCCTTTGGGATATGGGAATTGATTTCCATATCTCTTGGCTTTTATGTGGCAAAGCTGCTGAGGATGACAAAGCTGCTGGATCACTCGGAAGGTTTTATAAAACTGATCGCTGTGGTAATCTTCTTTGCCCTGGCAGTCCGGATGCTGCTGCTTGCCATGGGAAAGGAGCTGATTGACGAACGAAGACAGGATGAGGTGCAGTTCCTTTCCCTGATGAAGGACACGTCCGTTATTGCAGCAAGAACCTTTCTTGTGGGGCTTGCGGTTTCCTTATGCAATACCGGAGTGATACAGCAATATGCACTCCTGCTTTTACTGGGAGTCCTGATGGCAGTTGCCGGATTGTATGCCGGCTATACCTATGGCTTTCAGATCAAATCCAAAGCTTATTTTGCAGGATTTCTGTGCCTGCTGGCTGCGGATGTGGAATTTATCGTGCGGTTTCTTGTGGCATAGTAAGTAAGGACCATATGCGACTTCTTTTATAATGAAAAACAGCTATAACGCCAGTATTTATCAGCGTTGTAGCTGTTTTTGGTACGCTTAATGGCACACATTTATGTAATAGGTGTTGATACAAAAGGGTCAACACCTATTTTTATTTAAGTAAGGAATATATTGGACTTGGTGACATGGAGACAGACAAAAGATATTTTTTTGTATCATAAAAGTACATTATTACTATATATGAGATTAAAAAATAGGAATGGAAATAATCTAAAGTTGGTGGAAGGATAATGAAGCAAACCACTGGAAGTTGCTAATTTATTTGCAGAGCATAATAATCTTTGAATATATATTAAAT
>CDZG01015181.1_pt1 | contig 20267 bp, 11 predicted proteins | sample 557741 | NCBI WGS metagenome assembly CDZG01 (sample SAMEA3182086, study PRJEB8094) | gut metagenome | biome: human; feature: gut; material: Stool; isolation source: human stools | place: Canada | collected 2013-01-21
ATTCCTCCCATCTGTGAATCGCAACCGGAATCCATCTTTTACTCATTGCCGATTCAATCTATTGGGTGACGCGAACTCCAAGGCTCAACCTGCTCAAATCGAACGCTGCAATAAGGAGATGGCTGACAGTCTTTTTTACGGACATGGAAGCCCAAGGAGGACATGGTCAGCCAGTTGCTCCCCTTATTGTAGCTTAGGCAAAGAGATGGAAAAAAGCCCAGCCGGATGCTGGGCTTCCAACCAAAACTTATTGTAATAGGAGGACACGCATATGAAAAAAGCAACTGTCACCATCGCCTTTGACGATGAGAAGCTGGGCGCACTGGAGTTCTCGCTCCGCAAGGAACACTCCTCTGTGCAGGAGCACTTGGAGGATGCGCTGAACGCTCTGTATGAAAAAACCGTACCGGAGCCGCTGCGGGAGTATTTGGACAGCAAGGCCGCTCCCGCGGCGGTGAAGCCCAAGCGTCCGGTCAAGCCCGCCGCACCCAAGCCGCAGAGCAGTGAGCCGAAGTCCGCAGCCGTGAAGGAGGGCAACTGAGATGGCGGATCATATAGACATCACACTGTGGATCGACCGGCGTTGGAAGGATGCCATCGAGAAGCATCTCAAAGGTGAAACCCTGCAGGAGCATCTGGAAGATGTGCTGGATGAGCTGTGCAACCAGCTCCCAGAACGTGAGTACAAACGCATCAGTGCCGAGATCTACGCGGAGGATGCCGTGCGGCGCACGGAGGAAGAAGCAGCCCGCACCTACGCCGCCTACCATGTGACGGAGCGCGGGCAGGAGTGGTACTTCAAGACCTCGCCCGGTGAGGAGCTGTTGGTCGCCTGCAAAAAGCTGCGCGGCTATATCACCGCAGAGAAAGGCACTGCGCCGGACAAATTTATCGGAATGTTTTTCGGCGGGCAACCCATCACAGCAAAAGAGTTTGACGCCCTGACCGCCCTTCGTATGGAGAACACCGGAAAGGTGCGCGGCGTGTTCGATGTGAACTTCGACAAGCGAGAGTTCTCCGCCGTACACATCATGGACGGCTGGCGAACCTGGGCGATGCGGGATGTCTCCCCGTCCGTCTACCATGCCACAAGGTCGCGCTTTGCTTCGGCGGATGAACAGCTCTCCAAACTATTGGAGCTGCTGGATGGCATGGAAATCACCTCGGCGGGACATCTCTCCGCGCGGAATTTTTCCTTCAGTGATGAAATCATGATGGATGAGGACGGTAAGCTCAATTTCTATGTGGAGGCAAGCTTTGATGTAGACGCCGCCTTCGGAACCTTCGTCCTCACCGACAAAAACGATGACTGGCTCAACATCTATGCCAACTACAACATCGCGGAGGATAGACCCTGCGACACGCTGGAGCTGACGCTCTGCAAGGGTGACGGCTCCGAGGAGAGCTGGAGCTACCCGCTCAACGCAGCCGAGCAGGATGTCCTGCTGCGGAAGATGGATGCGTTTTGCATGGAACAGACCGGCATGAGCCTGCGCGAGTATGCCCAACAGCTTCACGAGGAGCAGGCACAGACTGCGGAGCTGCAGCTGTGATCGTAAAGGAAAAGAAAGCGGAGTTTCTCTTGGCTGGTTATCCTAACACCGGAACAGGAGCAGCGCGATTCGTCGGTGCTGGGAATGTGTGAAACCGAATACGCTGTCCGGAGAGCCGTGCCAACTGGCGTGGCTCTCCCTTTTGCACCAGCGGCTTGGCTAAAAGATGCGGAACACCGCGCAGGAGCAAACCATGTAATAACTGCGGTTTCCATTGGCTTTTCACAAAACCAGCCATGGATTTTTTGTTGCTTTTCGTGGATAGCTTTTCTCCCTGCGCCGTGCCATTGTGTTTGCACGGGCATTGCCCGAATCAAAAATCAGGAGGAAACAAACATGACAATTGATACCGCAAAGGAACTGCAGATGAATATCGCAAAAGAGGGACTGGCATTGCTGGTGCTCCACCCCACCGCAGATGTGCAGCTCCACCGAGAGTGCATCTCCCACATTGGGACGGCATGGGACATCCCCGTTGGTGACACACAGGAGGTCATCTCACTCCTGGACCGCGAGCTGGATGCCATCCACGCCGCAGAAAAAAATGGCACGGTGACACATGTGCTGCCGGAGGAAGAACTGCCCATGAATGCCAGCGGACTTGAAACGCTGGATAACATCTGGGATCTGTTTGAAACGTCACTTCGTGTAGACAGCCCCTACGCCAGGACGAGGCTGTTCGAGATGGCAAAATGGCTGGAGGAGTCTCAGAACCTGCTGGACTGGATCGAAAAGACGCCGGCGGAAAAGCAGGCATGGATGGAACAAGTCAGCTGACCACACCACACAGGAGGAGCCGCCCCCAGAGGGCGGCCCCTCCCTGTTTCGCCAGCTATTCCCCCTGTGAGCCGCTGTGTGCGGCTTTGGGGGCGAGGGTGGCATCCCTGTACCCCGGACAGGCATCGGCGCTGTTTGCCCCCGCTTTCGCCCCGCCTATGGGGAACTGTGCTGGGAGCCTGCCTGTTCGATAAAAGCACAAGATAAACGCCCGCAGTCGGAAGCGACCGCGGGCTGTCCACAAAGCCCCGCAGTGCGGGGCTTTTTCACAGGTCACAAACCAATGTCGGGTTGAGGCTCTGCAAAGATGAGCCGATGTCGGTCCGCAGGAGGAGTGCAGCGTTTGCAGGGCTTTCCGGCGTTTTTGACCGATGGCAGCGGAAGGAAGGAGAAAAAATGGAGGACAATAAGAAATGCACCACGATCTGGCTGCGGCCCAGCGTCATTCGCCGCATGGACGCATGGATGGAGGAGGCGAACTGCAGAAGCCGCAGCGAATTCATTGAAAAGGCGGTCCGTTTTTACATGGGCTATCTGGGAACGGAGGACACCTCCGAGTATCTCTCGGACGCGCTGGTGGCGACGCTGCGCGGGATCATCGCGGACAGCACCAACCGCACCAACGGCATTCTATTCAAGTGCGCGGTAGAGCAGGGCATCATGGCGCACACCATCGCCGCCCACTTCCGGGATACGCTGGAGGATCGCCGCGCCCTGCGCGGGTATGTGGTGGACGAGGTAAAGCGCATCAATGGTCAGATCAGGTTCGAGGATGCCCAGGATGTCCAACGGCAGCTGCCGGATGACACATGGCGAGATTGATATTTATCTCTCCATACATGAAGGGCGGCAGAGATGCCGCTCGGCTGGCCCATCGCACCCGCTACTTCGCCACCCGCGAAGGTGTGCAGCTTCTCAAGGATGACAATGCCCATCTTCCTGTTACGAAGAAACAGCAGCAGTACATCCGGCGTTTGCTCCGCAGCTTCCCGGAGGCAAGGGAGCTGCCGGAGCATGAGGACTATGCAAACACACCCAACCGGCAGACTGCCTTTGCGCTCATCGCGCAGATCCACGAGGACTTCATTGAACCCATGGATGGCCTGGAAAACTATCTTGACTATGTCGCAAACCGTCCCGGCGTAAAAGCGTTGGGCGAACATGGCCTGTGGGATGCCCATGGCAAGGTCCCGTCGCTGGAGAATGCCGTGGCAGAGGTGGCGCGGCACACAGGGAATGTGTGGACGCCGGTCATCTCCCTCTCCCGCGAGAACGCGGAGCGGCTGGGTTATACCGACCTTAAAAACTGGCAGGAGCTCATCAACGCATCTATCACGGACATCGCCAAGGGCTATAAGATCCACCCGGACCGCCTTCGTTGGTACGCAGCTATGCACGAAAAGGAGAAGCACATCCATGTTCACATGGTGCTCTTCTCAACCGATCCGAAGGAGGGCTACCTCTCCCGGCAAGGTATCCGCAGCATCAAGTCTGCGCTGGTCAGCACGATCTACCGGAACGACCGCCTGCACATCTATGAGCAGAAGGACGAACAGCGCGGTCTGCTCCGGCAGGAGGCGGAAGCACGGATGGCAACGCTCATCGGGCAGATGGCAATCGGTACTATGCAAAGTGATAGGCTGGAGTTGTTGGTGACGGATCTCGCCCAGCGGCTTCGGGAGGTCAGCGGCAAAAAGGTCTACGGTTATCTGCCGCCTCGTGTCAAACGCATCGTGGATGAGATCGTGGATGAACTGGCGAAGGACGAACGGGTGTCGTCCGCCTATGCTCTATGGCAGGATCTCCGAGAGCAGCTTTGCATTGACTATAATCAGACACCGCCGCAGCGAGTATCGCTGTCGCAGCAAAAAGAGTTCAAGACTGTGCGCAACATGGTCATCCGGGAAACGCTCCGGCTTTCGGAGATGCACTTCACCTTCGAGGATGATGCCATGCAGGATGCGCCGGCACCGGAAGAACCGCCTGTGCCTCCAGATCCAAGTGCAGAGCGGATGATCCATCAGCGGGCGCGGTTTTACCGCAGAGCAAAAAGCATATTAGATGCTGCGGACGCAGATCCCAGCGAGAAGTCAATGGCATTGGTCACCCTCCGCCGTTTGTGGGAGGAGGGCTATACCATTGCCGCCCACCATCTTGGAAAGGCGTACCGGGACGGGCTTGGCATATCGACTGACCGAAAAGCAGCGGCAGAGTGGTTTCAAAAATCGGCAGAAGCCGGTAATCCTTGCTCCGCATACGCACTGGGCAAACTGCTGCTGGAGCAGGGGCAGATCCCGCAGGCCATTCACTGGCTGCGGCAGGCAGCGGAGCAGAACGATCCTTGCGCGCAATACCGGCTCGGCAAGCTGCTGCTCACCGGCGCGGAGGGGGTGCCGAGGGATATGGATGCGGCCATTCAGCTTCTGAAGGGCTCTGCCACACAAGGGAATTCGTTTGCCCAATTCACGCTGGGAAAGCTCTATTTGCTGGGACGAGAGGTGAAAGCGGACCGCGAAGAAGCTCTGCGCTATTTCGCACAGGCAGCGGCACAAGGCAACACCTATGCGCAGTATTTTATCGACCATCAGGACGACTTCTCCGGTGCGGCGGCGGGAACCGCTATCCTTCGGATGCTCCATCAGATGAGTCGTATTTTCCGCGAGAACGCCGCCCAGCCTGCCATCTATGCAGGGATGCAGATCGACAAGAAGCGTCGCCGCAGATTGCAGGAGAAGCGCATGGCAATGGGACACAAGGCGGATGACCATGAGGATCGCGGACTGACGCAACAGACACAATAAGGGAGGGACTATGTCAAAGTACATTCCGTTTACAACCGAGCAGAAAGAACGAGCCGCCTCGGTGGACTTGGAGGAGTTCCTCCGCCGCCGTGGGGAGAAACTCATCGCATCCGGCAGGGACAAACGTCTCGCCAGCGACCGCAGCATCACCATTCGCGGCTGCGAGTGGTTCGATCATGCCACCGAACAGGGCGGCAGAGCCATCAGCTTCGTCAAGCAGTTCTATGGACTCAGCTACCCGGACGCCATGTCTCTGCTCCTCGGCGATGATCTCGGCGGAAGTTACCCTGCGGCAAAGGAGAAAGAGCCGGCGCCTGCAAAGCCCTTCGTGCTGCCGCCGCAGAGCGAGTCCATGCGCCGTGTGTATGCCTACCTGCTGCAAAAGCGTTGTATCGACCGCGAGATACTCAATGCCTTCGTGCGCAAGAAACTCATCTACGAGAGCTGTGAAAGATCCAGGGACGGGACAAAGGAATACCACAACGCCGTGTTCGTCGGATTCGATGAACACGGCGTTCCCCGTCACGGGCATAAGCGCGGGCTGTATACCATGGGGCAAGGCTATCGCGGCAACATTGAGGGCAGCGACCCGCGGCACAGCTTTCACTATCTTGGCGGCGATGACACTCTCTATGTCTTCGAGGCCCCTATCGACCTGCTCTCCTACACCTCCCTTTTCCCGGAGAGGTGGCAGGAGCATAACTATGTGGCCTGCTGCGGGACATCCTTCATCCCCGTGCTGGAGATGCTGCGGCAGCTCCCGCAGCTCCGGCAGGTGTATCTCTGCCTGGACAATGACACTGCCGGTCATGCCGCCAGTGAGCGCATGGCGAAGCTGCTGGAGGAGCGTGGTATCTCTGCGGAGCAGCTTGTACCGCAGCAAAAGGACTGGAACGATGATCTCAAGGCAGAACAGGAAAACAAAATGGAAAGGAGCGAGCTATGCCAAACCTTCTGCTGACAATGTGGGACACGATCAAAAGCTCCAACATTGGGATATTGGTCGCGGCAGGGCTGGGGATGTTCGCTATCATCGGCGGACTCTCCATGCTGTCCTACCACTATACACTCAGCGGCATCAAGTCCCGCACCGTGGGTGACGGGCAGCACGGCACGGCGCGTTGGGCGACCGATAAGGAGATCCGCCAGACCTATGCCCATGTGCCGTTTAAGGTCAAGGACTGGCGCGAGGGAGTAAGCCTCCCCACAGAGCAGGGGCTGGTGCTGGGCTGCAAGGGCAAGAAAGATGAACTGACTGCGCTGGTGGACAGCGACGACATCCATTGCCTGATGATCGCCGCCTCCGGCGCGGGCAAGACAGCGTTCTTCCTCTATCCCAACCTCGAATATGCCTGCGCGTCCGGCATGAGTTTTCTGGCGTTGGATACCAAAGGTGACCTCGCCCGCAACTACGGCTCTATCGCCAAAAAGTATTACGGCTATAAGCATATCTCCGTCATCGATCTGCGTAATCCCACCCGCTCGGACGGCAACAATCTGCTGACGCTCATCAACCGCTATATGGACATCGCCAGAAAACAACCGGATAACCTCGCTGCCCGCGCCAAAGCCGAAAAGTACGCCAAGATCCTCGCCAAGTCCATCGTCAGCCCGGAGGGAAACTCCGACCACGGGCAGAATGCCTTCTTCTACGATGCGGCGGAGGGCTTGCTGTCTTCCACGATCTTGCTGCTTGCGGAGTTTCTGCCGCCGGATGAGGAACACCCGGAGGAGCGACGGCACATCGTGTCGGTATTCAAGCTGGTGCAGGATCTGCTGGAGCCGGCGCGTGGTGCGCGGGGACGTTCCCGCTTCCAGCTGCTCATGGACAAGCTGCCGTCCGAGCACAAGGCACGCTGGCTGGCAGGTGCCGCACTCAACAGCTCCGAGCAGGCGATGGCATCAGTCATGTCCACGGTGCTGTCCCGGCTCAACTCGTTCCTCGATAGTGAGCTGGAGCAGATACTGTGCTTCGACAGTGCCATTGACGCCGAAATGTTTGCGGCGGAGAAATCCGCCATCTTCCTCATCCTGCCGGAGGAGGATCAGACGAAGAACTTTATGGCGGGCTTAATGATCCAGAACCTCTCCCGTGAGCTGTTCGCGGTAGCAGATGAGAACGGCGGCAAACTGAAAAACCGTGTTATTCTCTTTTGCGATGAGCTGGGTACCATGCCGCCCTTTGATATTTTGCCGCTTTTCAGTGCTGGACGCTCTCGCCGCCTGACGCTGGTACCCATCATCCAGTCGCTGGCGCAGCTGGAAAAGAACTATGGCAAAGAAGGCGCATCCATCCTGATGGACAACTGCCAGGATGTGATCTGCGGCGGCTTTGCGCCCAACAGTGAAGCGGCGGATACCTTCTCCAAAGCCCTCGGCAACCGCACGGTGCTCTCCGGCTCTGTGAGCCGCGGGAAAAACGATCCCAGCCAGAGCCTGCAGATGATGGAGCGACCCCTGCTGACGGCAGATGAGCTCAAGTCCATCCCCAAGGGCAGCTTCATCGTGCAGAAGACCGGATGCCACCCCATGCGTACCCGTCTGCGTCTGTTTCTCGAATGGGGCATCACCTTCGAGGAGGAATACCGTGTGGAGGAACAGGTAGCCAGAAGGGTCTATTATGCCGATCAGAATGCGCTGACTCATGCCATCGTGCGAAAGTATCCGCCCAAGCTGCCGGAGCAGAAGACTACTTGCTCCGTTAAGGGCGAGGGGCAGCTCCACGACGCGCCCGTGCAGGAGATGGTGGTAGCGGAGGACATCGACTATGACCATATGCCGCACAAGCGCGCCCCTTACAATCTTCCCCGGCAGGAGGTGGACCGGTGAGCTACTTTGACAGCATTTACGCCGACACGCTCCTGCCGCCCAGGGCTGTATCCGTTTATATGTACCTCAAGGATCGGTCCAATCGTGCGGGAAGCTGCTGGCCCGGTATCAAAACGATTGCGAGAGATATGAACCTCTCCCGCAGCACTGTCAAGCGGGCGCTGGCGGACTTGGAGCAGCATGGCTACCTTGCCAAGCTGCCTCGGTATCGTCCAAATGGGAGCAACACATCCAATCTTTACACGCTTTTATGAGCAAAAGTGGTTGGTATCAAAATATGATACCAACCACTTTGCCTGAATAAAGTGTCAAATGATTTCGTTCCTCCAAGGGGGAACTGCGCCTATTTGTTGAACCGAGGACGGGTTCAATATGAGCCCACCAGAACAGCCCACTCTATCGGAGATTAAGGCAGAGAAAGAACAAGTGTATTCTCTTTAAACAAAGGCACTATGCGCATAGGTAGAGGGAGCGCATCCTGAATTGAAAACCATCTTCTACTATGGACGAATTTACATTTTCCGAGGGCCTTGGTATAATAAAACAAAGCGCAATTTAAGATGTTTGATGCTTCTCGAAGCTGTCGCAGAGCACTCTTTTTCAGCACACTCTGCGGCTTTGGGAAGACGGCGCTTTGTGTTGCCCGCATGCGGTATACTGCCCACCTGTCTTATGGTGCATTTTAATACGCGGCATTCTGATTGACGGATGGTTTGGCTAAAAGTTTGACTTTTGCCTAACTAAAGTTTGCTATGCAAGCGATGTAAAATGGATTATAATAAGCATGGTATAGAGTAAACAGATAGGATGAAGACCATGGAAGAAAATGTAACACATCTGCGTTCTCAAAAGGAATTGGTCTGCATCATGGAAAAGGCCAGTAAAGAGGGACACCTGCCGGAAACCATCTTAGAGGAGTTTGCAGGGCGTCCTTTTCCCATGCCCGCGTTGTGGGCCTGTAGGGACTACTTTCACCAGCTTGACATGGAGACATGCAGAAGCCATCCGGCATTACCGCCGATCCTCGCCCTACTTTCGGCCATGGAGGGGGATCTGGATAAGGCAAAGGAATATGTGCGCCTTCTGGGAGAGACCCCAAGGCACTGGAAGCCGCAGGATTTTCATGAAAGAGACTATTATCGGATCAGTGCGGAGCTGGTCATGCCCTACATAAGCGATGGTATGTTTCTGCGGATCATATTCTTCCTGATAAAGGCGGGCATGGTGCCGGTCAAGTCGCTTACGCTGTCTGCCAGCCGTCCCAGCATATTGAACGGATTTCGGGACTTTACAAGATTCGGCCCCTATCTGGAACGGTACAAGGATACGATATCTGAGACGGTGCATCAGCTGTATGGCAGCGTCGGAAAGAACGTATATGAGATCCTGCTGGCGGAATGGTGCTATCAGAATAATGACTGCTTCAAGGCGCTGATTCTCGTGACCGGAACGATCCCCCTGATCGAACAGGAGAGCGACATGCGCTGCCTGTTCGTGGCGCTGGCGTTACAGATGAGGATCCTGCTCATGAACGGACAGGCGGGCACGGCAAAGCCGCTGGTGGAAAAGATTCGAAACCGTATTCATGAGACAGGCTGGGAGGAGCTGACCTCCAGCTTAAATGCCTTAGAATGCCTTGCGGCCTGCTACGACGGACAACAGGAAACGATCATCGAGTGGCTCGAAAAAACCGCGCCGGATGAAAACGGCGACATCTATATGATGGATATGTTTGCCTGGCTGGTAAAGGTGCGATGCTATTTGCAGACAGGCAAAAACATGGCCGCCTATGTGCTGGTCAAGCAGCTCATCAACCTTCTGGAGTTGGGAAAGCGTCCTATGGATCTATGCGAGTGCCATATGCTTCTGGCCATCATTTACCATAAAGCGGGCGATACGGGCCGCATGTGCGATGAGCTTGAGACAGCCCTGGCGCTGGCGAAAAGATACCGGTATATACGGCTCCTTTCGGACGAGGGCAGCTGCATGGTGCAGATGCTGTCTGTTTACCAGCGGGAAAGAGGCCCGGATGCCTTTACCGACCAGATCATTGAGCTTGCGGGGAGCGTAGGCAGATACTTCCCCAATTATCTGAAAGCCCCAGCGGAATGTTACGAGACGCTGACCGCAACGGAGAAAAAGGTGCTGCGGCTGATGGCGCTGGGAATGAGCAACGACGAGATCGCGGAAAAGCTGGGCCGGAAGGTGGGCACGGTAAAGTTTCACAGCAACAGTATTTTCCGAAAGCTCCAGGTGCCAAACCGGCAGCAGGCCGTAAGCCGCGGCGAGGCCATCGGCCTGCTGTAACACGCGGCGGCGAAAAAGAGAACATACAATAAACCGACAAAGAATCAAGGAGGATATACACATGAGGAAACGCATCACAAGTCTGCTTCTTGTGCTGGCCCTGTGCCTGACGCTGCTGCCCACAGCGGCGCTGGCAGAGGCGTCAAGTCTCGCGGCGCAGGAAGCACGGGGCGGCACCGAGAACGGCGAGGACTACACCGTCGGCGAGGATACCGCCGTGCGGGCCAGAACCCGCGCGGCGGCGACCGGGGAGGTCTATCGGATCTCCAATGCGGACGATCTGGAAGCCTTCTGCAAGCGGGTGAACGGCGGTGAAAGCAGCCTGAACGCCGTGCTGGTGAAGGATGTTTCACGCAATAAGAACTATTCGTGGACGTCGATCAAGGGCTATACCGGCGTCTTTGACGGAAACGGCCATACGATCACCCTTCGGGTCGGCGGCAGCGGAGAGAACAACGCGCTCTTCGGCAGCATCGCCAGCGGCGGCATCGTGCAGGATCTGACCATCCAGATCTATAACTGGAGCGTGAACATATCCAGTGCGACCGGCTCCATCGCGTACTCCAACAACGGCACCATCCAGCGCTGCCAGGCGCTGGACTGGACCGGTGAGAAGAACATCGGCGGCATCGTCTATCACAACGAGAGCGAGGGCGTCGTTAAGGACTGCCGCGTCGGCACGCTGACGCTGAGCAAGAGCCGCGAAAATCTGGTGGGCGGCATCGCCTTTATCAACGACGGTCTGATCCAGGACTGCTATGTCTCCGGCCGGCTCCAGAGTACCTCCAGCGGGCCAAGAGGCGACCTCTCCTCCGCCACGGCCATCGTCCGCACCAACAGCGGCACGGTGGAAAACTGCTACTATCTGCAGTATGACGGCGAGACAGCCGTCGCCGGTACGCCCGTCACAGACGAAGCGGCGTTTGCCTCCGGCGAGGTGGCCTACAAGCTCAACGGGAAAAAGACGGAGACGGACAGCGTCTGGCGTCAGAACCTCCCCGGCAACAAGGACGGCGCCGATGCCGACGGGCTCCCCGTGACGGACGCCTCCCACGGCCGGGTCTATTACGACAGCGAGAGCGGCAGCTATTACAGCCTGCTCGCCCATGTACACGATGGGGAGGAGCTGACCGCGTGGCAGCAGGCCGATTCCCTGCCGGATGCCTCCGGCATGTACTACCTGACCGGGAACGTGACGCTCACCTCCGGGCAGGCGCTGGGCAATGATGTGACCCTCTGCGTGAACGGACACAGCGTCACCGGAAACGTGACCGTGACAGGCGGCAGCTTCACGCTGACCGACTGCGGCAGCGGCTCCCTTACCGGCGATGTGACCGTAAATGAGGGCGGCAGCTTTACGCTGGAGGACTGCGCACTTTCCGGCAAAATTGAAAACAGCGGTACGCTGACCGTCACCGGCGGCACCGTTACCGCCGCTGATGGTATCGGTGTTGAAAATAAGGGTACATTCACCATGAACAGCGGCACCATCACCGCCGCCGGCACCGGCGTGGTCAACACCGGGACGCTGACCATGAACGGCGGCGCCGTCACCGGATGCGGTAAGGGCGTTGAAAACAGCGGTACGATGGACGTTTCCGGCGACGTGAGGATCGCCGGAAACACCAACGGAAACCTGCTCCTGCCGGAGGGGATCACCGTCACCGTCGGGACGTTGGACAGCACGGCCAACATCGGCGTCACGGCGGAAAAGCAGGGTGAGCTGACGGCGGGCGGCTCTATCCGTCTGACCAGCGGCGGCGCGGCCTACACGACCCGCTTCTTTGCGGACGATGCGGCGGCCTACGCCATTTTCGCGGACGGCGAAGACCTTGTCATGCGGATCATCGGCGAGCACACCCACTGCGTCTGCGGCCATCCGGCGGACGGCGCCGGGGATATCGGGGATCACACGACCCACGCGGACGTGACGTTCCAGCCCTGGACAAGCGGCAATTCGCTGCCCACCGAGGGCAATTACTACCTGACGCAGAACGTGGTGCTCAGCAAGACGACCGTGCTGACGGGGACGCTGTGCCTGAACGGGTACAGCATCTCCGTAAAGGACGGCGGCGGCCCCGTTGAGGTATCCTCCGGCACGCTGAACCTGACGGACTGCGCGGCGCAGCCGGGGTCTGTCACTGCGGCGAGGGATCAGGCCATCAATGTTTATAACAGCGGTTCGGCTAACATCTTTAACGGTGTGATCCGGAGCGGCAGCGGCAGCGGTATTTATATCGGGCCCTATGCCGCAAACGCAAACGTGGCCATCTACGGCGGCAAGATCACCGGCAGCGGCACCGGCGCGGCGGCCAACAACGGCACGATGCACATGTACGGCGGCGAGATCTCCGGAAACAGCCGCGGCGTGCAGGCCGGCGGCACCAAGGGAAGCGGAAGCTTTAACGGTTCGTTTTATCTGCATGGCGGCAAGATCACCGACAACCACGGCAGCGAGGGCGGCGGCGTGTACGTCATGAACAACTTTTACATGGACGGCGGCGAGGTCTCCTACAACACGGCCTCCGGAAACGGCGGCGGCATCTATGTATTTACCGGAACGGCCTCCCTGTCCGGCGGAAAGGTCACCGGAAACCGGGCCGGTGAGAATGGCGGCGGCGTATGCACCAAGGCGTTCCGCGATGCCCGGAGCTATGTCAATCTGTCCGGAAGCGCCGAGATCTCCAACAACTACGCCGGCGGCCTCGGCGGCGGTATATACCTGGACGTATTTTACTGGGACGCCCGCCCGAATGATTATAGCAATTACTGCCGCCTTACTATGAACGGCGGCAGCATCACCGGCAATACCTCTGTTGGGGATGGCGGCGGCGTATACGCGGACGCGCGCAGCGGCAACTGGAGGACAAAGAGCGTTGTAATGGTCATGGGCAGTTCGCAGATCACCGGGAACAAAAAGGGGGAGGAGGACAACAACCTCTATCTGCCCGGCCCCAGCGAAGGCGTCACCATCAGCGGCGATCTGGACGAGACCGCCGAGATTTGCGTGACCACAGAGAACAAGCCCAGCGCGGGCTCCGAGGTGACCATCGCGAAGAAGAGCGGCTGGGTCTCCGGGACTGTCACTGTCCCGGACGGCGCGTTCAAGGCCGACGGCACGGACGGCGTCATCCGCATCGAAGCGGACGGCTCCACCGTGAAGCTGGTGCCCCACACCCATGTCTGGACGTACAGCGCCAGCGGCGCCGTTATCACCGCCGTGTGCGACGACTGCAAGGCCAGCGGCGGCAGCCTGACCATCAAGGCGCCCGCCGACCTGACCTACAGCGGCGGCGACAAGGAAGCCACGCTGGACGATTAGCTCACCACCGGTGTGACCGTTTCTGCGTCCGATATCGGCTACCGCATGGGAGAGAGCCTGACCGGCAGTCTTCCCGCAGGCAGCTATCCCCGGAACGTGGGCACCTACACCGCCAGCATCACGCTGGGCGAGGGGACGGGTGCCGCCACCGCCAGCGTGAGGTACGCCATCACCCCGGCGACCATCACCGTGACGCCGAATGCCAATCAGAGCAAGACCTACGGCGCGGATGAGCCGGAGCTGACCTATGATGTTTCCGGCGCGGTGAACAACGAAACGCCCGCCTTTGAGGGCGCGCTGGCGAGAGAGCCGGGCGCGGATGCGGGCGAGTACACGATCAACCTCGGTACACTGAAACTGGTGGATGGCGAAAACTTCAGGTCAAACAACTATGACCTGAAACTTGCGGATACGGAAGTCAAGTTTACCATCGCGAAGAACACAACTACGCCGGGCGTGACGCTGAGCGGCGATATGGTCTATAAGAAGCAGCAGATCCAGCCCACGGTGACCGTTAAAATCGGTAACACTATATTGGAGAAGGATAAGGACTACACCGTTACCTACGGCGAAAACAAGAACGCCGGTAAGAGCGCGGGCACCGTGACTATCGCAGCGAAGGGCAATTATGACTTCACGCGGGTTGTTAAGATGTTCGACATCACCGCGCAGATCATCCAGGTCGCTGCGGTCAACAAATCCTCCCGCGTGGGGCAGGACATCGTCGAACTGACCTATACGCACACCGAGGGATTGCCTTACGAAGGCGACACCTTCACCGGCGCGCTGGAAACGACTGCGGACAAGGATAAAGCGGGCACCTATGGCATCACGAAGGGCACGCTGACGCTGGGCAGCAACTACAACATCGTCTTCACGCCCGGCACCTACACCGTGGAGGATAAGCTGCCGCAGGACAGCTTCGCGTTCAAGGATGTTGTGGACGGCAAGGTGACCAAGACCTATGGTGACGCTGACTTCACCATCGCAGTGACTGGTGCAGCTACGGGCAGTACGGTGACCTACGCAAGCACCGATATGAGCGTTGTCACCGTCGATGCAGAGACCGGCAAGGTGCACATCATGAGTGCTGGTACCACGACCATCAAAGCCACGGCGCATGAGACGAAGGACTACACCGAAAAGGAGATCTCCTACACCCTGACGGTGGCGCCCAAGACGCTGACTAAGGACGACCTGACCTACTCCGGCCCGATCACCAAGGTTTACGACGGCAGCAACAGCGCACCCAGCGATCTTACCGTTTTCGTGAAGCCCACCTCGCTGGTGGGCAGTGACACGCTTACCATCACCGGCAGCGCCAAGTACAACAGCAAGGACGTCAAGGACGCGGACACGATCACCTTCACGCCCGACGCCATCACCACGGGCAACTACCGTCTGGCAGCCACCGAGGTGCTGACCATCACCGACGCAAGCATCACAAAGGCGACACCGACCTATAAAAAGCCCACTGGCGTGACGGCGAAATACGGTCAAACGCTTGGTGATATTGCGCTGGCAAACCCCGAAGGCACTACACCCGGCACATGGAGCTGGCAAACGCCGCAAACGGTGCTTGACAAAATCGGCAGCTATACGTATGATGCCAATTTTAAGCCGGATGACCCAAACTATAAGGGGGTAGTCGGTGCCGCAATCACTGTAACCGTTGGTAAAGCAGACGGCAGCAACCTCAAAACGGTCGAGCTGACGCAGAAGTACACAGATGCCTCCGAGCATACCTACACGCCGGACTGGTCCGGTCTTCCTAATGGACAGACTTGGAGCTACGGCTGCGAAAGCTCGTCCACGCTACTGACCAAAAATGATGTTTCCGCCGAAAGTGGCAAGCTGACCTACGCAATTTCCGGCGGCAAGGCCGGTGACATCGTCACTATCACCCTGAAAGCCTCCTGCAACAACTACGAGGATTTCACCATCACCCTGACCATCACCCTGACAGAAAAGGATGATCAGCAGGCACTGAAGCTCACCGGCGGCACCACCGTGGTCTATGGTCAGACCTTGCAGCTTGGTACCAGCGGCGGCTCCGGCACCGGTGCTGTGACCTACACAATCACCGATGTCGATGGTCAAGCGACCATCGATGCCGATGGCAAGCTGACTCCTGTCAAGGTCGGCACCGTAAAGGTAAAGGCCACCAAGGCAGAGGATGCAAACTACAATGCCATCACCAGTGCGGAGGTGGAGATCACCATTACCAAGGCCACGCCCACCGGCGAGCCAAAGTACACGGAGATCACCACCAGCGGCAAAACTCTGGCGGACGCGGCGCTAACGCTGGACGGCAGCACTCTGAAGCCCAATACCGGTACGCTGGAATGGGTGGATGATAAGGGCAATGCCCGGCCCGGCGATACCAAGGTGGAGGCCAACACGAGCTACAAGTGGCGCTTTACGCCCGCCGATGCCAACTACACGACGCTGACCGGCTCCATCGAGCTGTATCACAAGTCCAGCAGCGGTGGCGGTGGTTGGTATTACACCTACCACACCATCAAGGCGACTGCCGGCGCGAATGGTTCTATCTCTCCCTCCGGCTGGACCTCTGTCCGTGAGGGCTGGGATCAGACCTTCACCATCACTCCGGATAAGGGCTACGCCGTAGCCAAGGTACTGGTGGACGGCAAGAGCGTGGGCGCAGTGACGTCCTATACCTTCAAGAACGTCACGAAGGACCACACCATCGAGGCAGTCTTCATGAAATCCAACGGCAATCCTCAGACCGGTGTATTCGTGGATGTTCCAGAGAACAGCTACTACGAGGAGGCGGTCGATTGGGCGGAGGAGAACGGCATTACACAGGGAACTGATGATACCCACTTCTCCCCGAATGATATCTGCACCCGTGCGCAGGCTGTGACCTTCCTGTGGCGAACAGCTGGCAGCCCCGCACCCAAGAGCACGACCATGCCGTTCACCGATATCCCCACGGGCAGTTACTACTACAATGCCGTCCTGTGGGCAGTAGAAAACGACATTACCAAGGGTACCAGCGGTAGCACGTTCAGCCCGGATGCCATCTGTTCCCGTGCTCAGATCATCACTTTCCTGTGGCGCTCCGAGAAGTCCCCAGCAGCGGGTACAGCCAATCCCTTTGTTGATGTGAAGTCCACTGCCTACTATGCCGATGCGGTGCTGTGGGCTGTCAAGAAGGGCATTACTATGGGAACCACCAGCACGACATTCAGTCCCGATGCAGATTGCACCAGAGCGCAGATTGTGACTTTCCTGTGGAGGACCATGGCCGAATAAGCTGGGGCAATACGAAACTATTAATTCGATAATTCCGTAAAAGAAAACAGACAGCGCGGTTGGCGGGCTACAGCACCGCCTCCGCGCTGTCCTTTTCTCAGAAATCCCTATACGAAACCCACAACACTTTGAGCCGTGCCATCCAAAGTTCAACAAATTTACTGGCCCGATTGCAGTATCCCGTTCTGCAATAGAGAAAGGCAAAACAACAACGGCGTAGAGACCATTCCTTTTTTATTTTGCTGATATCACAATGAAAAGGATCTGACCTCAATGTCATAGCAATGATACCAAGTTTTTATTCAAATAAAGCACAGATAATATCGTCCCGCCAAGAGGAGCCTGCACCCATTCGCTGAACCCAGGATAGTTTCATAGTGAATCCGCCAGAACAGCTCACTCTATCGGAGATCAAGGCAGAGCAAGAACAGGCGTACTTTCTTCAAGCACGGACACTATGCGATAGAGGCGTGCAACTTGAGCTGAAAAGCGTCTCCTACTTTGGACGGATTTACTTTTTTCAATGACTTTGGTACAATAAAAAAAGAAATCTATAGGGCAGAGGTTTATGACAGCGAGGGTACCCTCGCTGTCCCACGGGGTTCCCCGTGGGACAATTCCATCTCTGCCGCAGGGAGGGAAGCCCGTGACCGACAAAAGCGCCATCATCGTCAAGCCGTCTGCCGCACAGGTGTTTGAGACTCTTTGGGAGCGCGGCAGGGTCCTCTTTTGCAGCGCGCCCTGCGGCTTTGGAAAGACGGCGCTGGCCGATACGCTGTTGGATGGGCGGCTCGTTCTGCGGCTGAATGCGGCAGACGCCGGCTTTGCGCTGCCTTCTCTGGAAGATGCGTGGGACATCCTGCTGATTGACGAGCTGCAGCGTATACAGGAAGAACGGGACTGGCAAGTTCTGTGTGCGCTGATTCGTGAAAGCACCGACCGGCGCTTTGTGCTGCTCTCACGCGGCATACCGCCCGCCTGCCTGATGGCGTTTCAATACGCAGGCATGATGACCGTTCTCAGCGCGGAGGACCTGTTGTTTGACCGCGAGGACATCCGCCGGCTGCTGCAAGCCTGCGGCGCAGAGGCGACGGACTCTGAGATCGGCGCGATTTTGAAGGAGACCTCCGGCTATCCGCTGGGCACGGCAATCATCGCGCGGCACATGGCCGCGGGGCAACCCTATGGCACGGAACTGACCGCGCAGGTATGCAGCGAGGTATTTCTCTATTTTGAAACGGCGGTTTACCGGCGCTTCGATCTGCCGATCCGACGATTCCTGCTGGAGCTGTCGCCCTTTGAGCGCTTTGACCTGGAGCTGGCCCGCATCGTCAGCGGAGACAACAACGCCGCCGCGCTACTGGATACGCTGTGGCGGAATACGACCATGCTGCAAAGCCGCGATATGCGAAGCTACCGCTTCTGGCCGCAGTTCCGCCAATTCCTGCTCTGGGAGCTGGAACGGGAGTACACGGTGGAAAAGCAGCGTACCCTGTTTATCCGCGGCGGGCTTTACTACGAGCTGAAGGAAGACTTCTCCAGCGCGCTGGACTGTTATACCAAGAGCGGCGACCACGCCAAGGTCTCCGAGCTTCTGATCCGCAATGCGGAGCTGCATCCCGGCATGGGGCATTACGCGGAGATGGAGCAATACTACCGCGCGCTGCCGGAGGCGGAGATACTCGCATCCCCCTCGCTGATGCAGGGCATGAGTATGCTCTGTGCCCTGAGTGCGGACTATGACGGATCGGAGCACTGGTACGGATGCCTGAAACGATTCGTAGAACGCAGCGGCAAGGAGGATGCCGCAGGTCGACAGGCGCGCGGCCGTCTGGCATGGCTGGATATCTCACTGCCGCAGCGGGGCGTGAAACGCCTGACGGACACGATTCCTGCGGTGTTCCAACTGCTGACAAATAAGGAGCTGTCGCTGCCGTCCTTCTCCGTCACCAGCGCGCTGCCCAGCATCATGAACGGTGGCAAGGACTTTTCCCCGTGGAGCAAAAAGGACGACCTGCTCTACCGCACCATGCGTATTCCGGCGGAGGCCGTGCTCGGACGGGACGGCGTGGGTCTTGCCGACTGTGCCATTGCGGAGAGCAAGTTTGAAAAGGGGGAGGACATCTCGCCCCGGATGCTCCCCCTTGTGCAGCGCATGAACGACATTCGCCGTGAAGGCACGCCGGACATCGAGTTTGCTGCCAACGGTCTTCTGGCACGAAGTCTGCTGGCAAGCGGGCAGAGCGAGGATGCACGAAAGACCATCACCGACCTGCGCCGTCAATTTGACGAACGGGAGCTGACGCGGTTTCTTCCCAACATGGACGCCATGCTCTGCCGCATCGCGCTGCGCACCGGCGATCTGGACGAGGCCGACGCATGGTACCGCGCCAAGGCGCCGCGGGAACCGACGCATATCAATATTCTCAAGCGCTATCAGTATTTCACACAGGCCATGGTGGAGCTTGCCAACGGCAAGCCGGACAGCGCTCTGCTGACGCTTACGCCCATGGAGCCATACTGTACCGCCTGTATGCGTTACATCGACACCATACACCTGAAGGTGCTGACCGCCATCGCCCTGTATCAGAAAAAGAACGAGGCGTGGTGCGAGCCGCTGACGGCGGCGCTGGCGCTGGCGGAGGAATACCGCTTTATCCGCACGGTGAGCATTTACGGCGCGGCTGTATTGCCGCTGCTGAATGCTCTGGAATGGTCGGGAAATGCGAAATGGCACAAGCGGCTGATGGCCGATGTGCGGGCGCAGGCCGCCATGTATCCCCGCTTTTTACAGCCGAGGATCGCTATGAGCGATGCGCTGACGGCGGCAGAGCTGCAGGTGCTGCGGTTGGTCTGCGCGGACAAGAGCAACGCGGAGATCGGAGAGATACTGGATATCCGGGTCTCAACGGTCAAGAGCCATGTGAGCAGCGTGCTGAGCAAGCTGGGTGTGAACCGCCGCAGCGAGGCCAGGACCGCCGCGAAAAAGCTGTGGCTCATTTCAGAGGATCAATAAAACAATGCCCGCACGGCGGGTTGAACATAGAATCATTCGCTGATATTCCAAAGTCCAATGGTATGAAGTCAAGTAGGTGATGCAGAAAAATTTTGAAGAAAAGCAAGGCAAACGCACGATGTAGGCGGCAAAAAGGCAGCACCAAACTAAGCCCTGCTCCTGCCATTTTTTGAAACAGGGCTTGGACACCCGAGCGGCAAGCGGTATGCTTAGCCCTCCGGCGGGATATACAGGCGGTTGTCCTTCAGCAGTCGAAAGACCAGCCGAACCAGTTTTCTGGCAGTTAAAGCGAGTGCGCGTTTGTGCTGGAATCTGTTGACCTCATGGAACTTGAGGTCGTAGTAGCGCTGGAACTCGGAGTCGCATCTTCTCACGGAGTTGGC
>CDZG01049967.1_pt1 | contig 20240 bp, 15 predicted proteins | sample 557741 | NCBI WGS metagenome assembly CDZG01 (sample SAMEA3182086, study PRJEB8094) | gut metagenome | biome: human; feature: gut; material: Stool; isolation source: human stools | place: Canada | collected 2013-01-21
GCGCTGCACACGGTTTACCCGAACTGGTCGTTCCATGCCGACAATGTAAATTTAACGCTTGATGAGGCGGTGCAGCTTGAAATCACGAGAAAGCTTATAAGAACAAATTATAAGTCCCTGCTTTCGATGGGTCTCGGCGCATATGATTACACAAAAAACACATGGGTCGCACATGACGGAAACTGGTATGTCGCGTCACGCGAGGTAATAAAATATTATATGGATCCGCGCAACTTTTTAGGCTCGGATACTGTGTTTTCCTTTATGCTGCAGGGCTACGACCCGTCAAAGCAAACGGAAGCGGGAGTCCGCAAGATCGTAAAGGGCACCTTCCTTGATACAAACGAATATGTGTCTTACATAATGAAGGCGGCACGGGAGACCTCTTACAGCCCCTATGTTATGGCTTCAAAAATATTGCAGGAAATAGGCAGGAATAACGGGAATTCATCCTTTATATCAGGCAAATACCCCGGCTTTGAAGGCTATTACAATTATTTCAATATAAACGCGACCGGCAATAACGACACGGAAAAAATAGTAAAAGCGCTGACCTATGCCAAGGACCACGGCTGGGACACGCGCGAAAAGGCAATCATAGGCGGCGCGGAGTTCTGCAGTGACGGATACATAAAGGCCGGACAAAATACATATTACTATATGGATTTCAACATTAAAAATCCGAACAGAATATGGCATGAATACGCGGGAGCGATACACGACGCGTCTTCAAAGGGTAAAATATTGTCGTCGGCATACACCTCGGACAAATCATCCGTTGTAAGCTTTTCGATTCCGGTTTATAAGAACACAGGCGGCGCGACCGTTATGCCGAAGGAAAACAACAACCTGAACAACTATTATTTCAAAACGCTTTCCGCCCCCGGGCTTACTCCCACCTATTCCATGACTGACTTTGTATATGAATACAGCTTAAGGGTTACGGGTAACACCAATATCGACTATGCCGTTCCGTCGGGCGCTTCATATGCGGGTGCGGCGTCATTCAAGCTTAAAAAGGGCGCGAACACGGTCGTTCTGCCTGTTAAATCACAGTCCGGCTACATAAATAATTACAAAATTTTCGTCGAAGCGACGACCGACTGCACGCTGACGATCGGCGGCAGCACGCCGCCCGTAAAAACCATACCCGGAGATACAAACGGCGACGGAATTGTAAACGGCAGAGACCTTGCGAATGTGCAGATGCATATTTTGGGTATAAAGGCTCTTTCGGGCGAAGCCTTTACAAGAGCCGATACAAACTCTGACGGTAAAATAAACGGCAGAGACCTTGCGAATGTGCAGATGCACATTTTAGGAATCAAGACGCTTGCCTGATTACTGTTTTTCGCAATATTATAAGAACGGAGACTGATTATGAAAAAAATATTTAAAAAAGCGGCTTTGTTGATTGCGGCAATAACGCTCATTATATCGGCGGCAGCTATTCCTTCATCAGCCGCAAGCACGGTTATATCCTTCAATCCGCAAAAACCGACGGTAGGGCAAAATGTAACAATTACCGTAACGGTTAATGCAGGCTTTAAAATGTACGGAGCGGATTTTTCCGTTTCCTATAATCAAAGTGTGCTGGAATATAAAAGCGCCGATTGCGCAGCAAACGGCGGAGGCGGCGTAGTAAAGGCAGCGCCCACTCACAGCGGTGAGACAAAGGGCACTTACAAATTTACATTTACCGCAAAAACCGCAGGCTCTTCACCGATAAATGTAAGCGGAGGCGCATACGGTGACGGTGAATACAATATCGGAGCTTCCGCCACCCTTACGGTTTCCGATGCGGCAAAGCCCGGTGTTGCAACGCTGAAATCGTTATCCTTAAGTGAGGGAACGCTGAGTCCGGCTTTCTCCTCCGGCAGAACAAGCTACACCGCCAAGGTTAAATATGAGGTTACCTCCTGCAAAGTATTTGCAACCGCAACCGACGGCAAGGCGACCGTTGCCGTAGGCGGTAAGGAGGCGCTTGCGGTAGGTAAAAACACCCGCACCGTAACGGTTACGGCGCAAAACGGCACACAGAAGACCTACACAATAGTTATAACCCGCATGGCGGAGGGCGAAAAAACAGGGGAAGAAAGCAAACCTGAGGACAATACGTCAAGCACAGATAACAGCGCCGTTATAGACGGTGTCAAATATTCCATTGCCACCGACCTTTCCGGCTTTAAGCTGCCGAACGGCTTTAAGGCGACCACCGCTTCGCGCGGCGGAGCAGAGGTTGCCGTTGCGCAGGATACGGACGCAAATTTCACCGTTTACTACCTGAAGGGTGAAAACAGTGAAAGCTACCTGCCCTATATTTTAGAGGCTGATGGAGAAACTTTCAAAAAATTAAAATATGCAACCTTCGGCAATAATACATATATATTTGCCGATATACCCGAAGATAAATCCGTTCCCGATGGCTTTTACCCTTCAAGCGTAAAAATAGGCGATTTTGACATTACTGCCTACAAAAGTCCGGATGAAAGCCTTTCGGATTTTTACTACACCTACTGCTTTTTTGATAAGGGCTTCGGCTTTTACCGCTATGACAGTGCCGAGGGCGTGCTGCAGCGCAGCCCCGAATTCAAGCTCACCGATACAAATGCAGAGGAGCCAAAAAGCGGCGGCTTCATATCGCGCTTCGGCTCGCTTTCCTCGAACGCCAAAATAATAGTTATAGGCATAGCGGTGCTGATCATCGGCGCGGTGATGCTTGTGATCATGCTTATACGCCGCGTTGTGAAGCTCGGCGATTACAGCGACGACGACTCTTATGACCGCGATATGTTTACCGGCGGCTTTGACAGTGTCACCGTAGAGGACGGAAGCACCGGTGCAGAAGAAGAGGAAAATACCGAAAAAATCACCAAATAAGGAAGGAAGCGTTTTAAAATGACACTTGAACACGGAATACATTATATAGGCGTAAACGATTATGACATACGGCTTTTTGAGGGGCAATACCATGTGCCGAACGGCATGGCGTACAACTCATATATAATAGCCGACGAAAAAACAGCGGTTATGGATTCGGTCGATAAGCATTTTTCCGCCGAATGGCTTGCCAATATCAAAAAGCTGCTGGGTGATAAAAAACCCGATTACATTGTTATTCAGCATATGGAGCCCGACCACTCCGCAAGCCTTACCGACTTTTTGCGGGAATACCCAGAAACTGCGGTTGTTGCAAACGCCAAGGCTTTTGCTATGATGGATAACTTTTTCGGCAAGGATCTTTGCAAAAACAAGCTCATGATAAATGACGGCGACACCTTAAAGCTCGGCGAACGCGAATTGAAATTTATTTTTGCGCCCATGGTGCACTGGCCCGAGGTCACGGTCACCTATGTTAATAAGGATAAGACACTGTTTTCAGCCGACGGCTTCGGCAAATTCGGCACGCTTGATACCGATGAAGACTGGGCGTGCGAAGCAAGAAGATATTATTTCGGCATAGTGGGCAAATACGGCGCGCAGGTGCAGGCGCTGCTCAAAAAAGCGGCTGCGCTTGATATTGAAAAAATATGCCCGCTGCACGGACCTGTTCTGAACGAGAATTTAGGCTATTATATAGGGCTTTACAACACATGGTCCTCCTACGGGGTTGAAAGCGAGGGTGTGTGCATTGCCTACACCTCGGTTTACGGCAATACCGAAAAGGCTGCGGAATTACTGGCAGAGCGGCTTAAAGACCTGGGTTGCCCGAAGGTTGCAATGAATAACCTTGCGCTCGGCGACCCGGCAGAGGCGGTTGAGGACGCCTTCCGTTACGGCAAGCTGGTTTTGGCGTCACCTACCTATAACGGCGATGTTTTCCCCTTTATGAAGCATTTTATTGACGCGCTTATTGAACGCAACTACCAAAACCGCACAATAGGACTTATTGAAAACGGCTCTTGGGCGCCCATAGCCGCAAAAAAAATGCGCGCCGCATTTGAAAAAAGCAGAAATATAACCTTTACCGACACGACCGTCACCGTAACATCGGCTCTTAATGATGACAGCCGCGCAAAAATAGACGCTTTAGCAAAAGAGCTTTGCCGATAAATTATTGTTTTTAAGGGATAGATTATGAGAATTATTGTTGTCGGCTGCGGCAAGGTGGGCTGCACCATAATAGAATCGTTTTTATCTGAGGGGCACGAAATCATTGCTATGGATAATGACCCCGATGTGGTTTCGGAGCTTTCAAATATTTACGATGTTATGACCCTCTGCGGCAACGGAACAGATTCAGATGCGCTGCTTGAGGCCGGGGCGAATAAATGCGAGCTTATGATAGCGGTCACAGGCTCTGACGAATTCAACATGTTAAGCTGCTTTCTTGCAAAGCGTATGGGAACAGCGCACACAATTGCGCGTATCCGCGGTCCCGAATATAACGATAAAAGCCTTGCCTTTATAAAAAAAGAGCTTGATATTTCAATGACCATAAATCCCGAGCAGTTTGTCGCAAGGGAGCTTTTCAATGTTTTAAAGCTGCCGTCTGCCGTTAAGGTTGAGACCTTTTCCCGCGGAAACTTTGAAATGGTGGAGTTGGTTTTAAAGGAAAACACACCGCTTGACGGCGTGAGTCTTACGGAACTCCGCAAAAAACATCCCGACAATTTTCTTATCTGCGCTGTTGAACGCGGGGGCGAGCTTTATATACCCGATGGTAATTTTGTGCTTAAAAGCGGGGATAAGATCGGCATAACCGCCGCATCGACAGACATACCGCGGCTTCTCAAAAAGCTGGGGCTTCTGCAAAAGCAGGCGCGCACAGTTATGATGCTCGGTGCCACACGAACCTCCTATTACCTTTCAAGGCTGCTGATTGCGGGAGGCAACGCGGTCAAAATTATCGACTCCGACAGAGAAAGGTGCAAGGAATTCAGCGAAATTCTGCCCGAGGCGGTCATTATAAACGGCGACGCGGCGCACCAGGAGCTGCTGCTTGAAGAGGGCATTCGCAGTGTTGACGCCTTTGCGGCGCTTACGGGTCTTGATGAAGAAAACATACTGCTTTCGTATTTTGCACTGCAGCAGAATGTACCGAAGGTAATTGCCAAAATAAACCGCCCCGAATTTACGGGCACGGCTACCAGACTCGGAATAGACACTATTGCTTCCCCGATGAAAACGATAGCAAATGTTGCTGTGCAGTATGCAAGAGCACTTGAAAACTCGCTCGGCAGTAAGGTGGAAACGCTTTACAAGCTTATGAACGGCAATGCCGAAGCGCTTGAATTCAAGGTGAGCGCCGATTGCAGCATAATAAATATTCCGTTTAAGGAGCTTCCCACCAAGCCGAATATACTGGTTGCGGGAATAATCCGCGGCAGAAAATCGATAATCCCGACAGGTGACGATATGATTCGCTCCGGTGACCGAGTGGTTATTATCTCTGCGGGAAGGCGCTTAAATGAGCTTTCCGAAATCGTGGAAAGGCAAAGGTAACCGCCCATGAATCGCAGAATGATTATTAACTCAGTGGGGCTTGTGCTGCGGGTTGAGGCGGCGCTGCTGCTTTTACCGGCGGCAGTAGGTATGCTTTACGGCGAAAAACAAACCCTGATTGCTTTTTTGATATCGGCAGCGATAAGCCTTTTGCTCGGACTGCTGCCGAAGCTTTTTTTAAAGCCGAAAACCCATGTTATTTATGCCAAGGAAGGCTTTATAATAGTAGCCTTTACATGGATAATGCTGTCCTTGGTCGGTGCCGTGCCGCTTGTGCTCGCCGGTGCCGTCACCTCCTATGCCGACGCATTTTTTGAAATCGTCAGCGGCTTTACCACCACCGGCTCGTCTGTTATACCCGATGTTGAGGTGCTTTCCCACGGAGCACTTTTTTGGCGCAGCTTTACCCACTGGGTCGGCGGTATGGGAATAATCGTTTTCGTTATGGCAATACTGCCGAATGTTTCCGAACGCCCCATACACATTTTAAGAGCGGAAATTCCGGGCCCCACGGTAGGTAAATTGGTGCCGCGAATAAAGGACACCGCGCTTATCCTTTACCTTATTTACATTGTTATGACCGTTATTGAAACAGTTATGCTGCTGTTCGGCGGTATGAGCTTTTTTGAAAGCCTGCTGCATACCTTCGGAACGGCGGGTACGGGCGGCTTCGGTTTAAAGCGGGACAGTCTTGCAAGCTACTCTCCCTACATTCAGTGGGTAATAACCGCCTTTATGATACTGTTCGGCGTAAACTTTAACCTTTATTATTTAATGCTTTTAAAGAAATTCAAGGCAGTGGTTACAAGTACCGAACTTTGGGCATATTTCGGAATAATCCTCTCCTCCGCCGCTCTTATAGCATGGAATATAAGGCATTTGTTCGTAGGGACCGAGCAAACGGTTCGTACCGCTGCATTTCAGGTGGCTTCGGTTATTTCAACCACCGGCTATGCCACGGCAGACTTCAACCTCTGGCCGAATTTTTCAAAGAATATTCTTTTTATTCTTATGTTTATAGGTGGTTGCGCGGGATCTACCGCAGGCGGCATTAAGGTATCTCGAATAGTCCTGCTTTTCAAGCTTATAAGCAACGAGGTCAAGCGAATGCTCCATCCGCGCTCGGTATCCTCCTTAAGCTTTGAGGGCAAAACTGTTGACGGTCACACCCGTAAGGGCGTCAGCAATTATTTTCTAATATACTTTGTCTGCCTGTTTGTGATTTTTTTGGCTTTAAGCTTTGAGCCATTTGATTTTGAAACCAACCTCACCGCCGCGGTCACCTGCTTTAATAATGTAGGCCCGGGCTTCGGCGCTGTAGGTCCTGCTGGTGGCTTCGGAGGCTACTCGGCGTTTGCAAAAATCGCGCTCTCCTTCGGAATGCTGCTCGGCAGACTCGAAATTTTCCCGATTATAATAGCCCTCGCTCCAGTTTCCTGGGCAAAGAACAGATAAATACACAAAACTCAACACCGCCCCTATGTCATTTTTAAGGCTCTTTGTCAATAGTCGAGGTAAAGAGCCTTAATAGTTTCGGTATACACCTAATCCCGGGCTTTTTCGGGTGCGGGAATAAAAATCTCCCAAAAGTCGGTGCTGTGAAAATAAAACATCGGCAAACAGCAAAAATCACTTGACAAATCATTTAAAATATTATATTATTTATGATATGCCGCTGTGGTGGAATAGGCAGACACAAGGGACTTAAAATCCCTCGGTAGCGATACCGTACCGGTTCAAGTCCGGTCAGCGGCACCAAAATCCCGTGCATTAAGTGCGGGATTTTAATTTTCAATTATAAAGCCTTAATCTTCCGATCAGCATGCGGTGTTCGGAAGTGTTTTTTTACAATTTTACCGAAAGGATGATTTCCGTGGAAAAAACCAAAAAAGGTCTGTTCAAACGCTTTATGCCATATCTGTTGGCTTATAAGAAAACGGTTGCGATAGATCTGCTCTGCGCTTCCCTCACCTGCGTTTGCGATTTGGTGCTGCCGCAGATACTCCGAACAATAACCGACACGGCAATGAACGATATTTCCTCACTTACTGCGGGTCTTATTTTGAAAATGGCGTTCATATATCTTATTCTGCGGCTTATTGATGCGGCGGCGCAGTATTACATGGCGGATATGGGGCATGTAATGGGCGTTTACATAGAAACCCATATGCGCCGTGACGCATTCGCTCACTTACTGACGCTCGGACACAATTACTACTCAAACACGAAAATCGGGCAGATAATGGGGCGCATTACAAACGACCTGTTTGAGGTAACTGAATTTTCTCACCATTGCCCGGAGGAATTTTTCATCGCGTTTTTAAAAATAACCGTCAGCTTTACTGTGCTTTGCACCTACAGTGTTCCGCTCACGCTTATAATTTTCCTGTGCGTGCCGCTTATGGTTGTAGTTTCGGCGCATCTCAATAAAAAAATGCGCAGTGCCTTCAGAAACCAGCGCGTTCAGATAGGTGAGCTTAACGCACAGATTGAGGACAGTCTTCTCGGTGAGCGTGTGGTAAAGGCTTTTTCCGCCGAAAAAGCCGAGCAGGAAAAATTCAATATCGGCAACAAAAAATTTGAAAGCATTAAAAAGGCCACCTACAAGACAATGGCACTTTTTTCTGCGGCAACACATCTTTTCGACGGTCTTATGTATATTGTGGTGATTCTCGGCGGCGGACTTTTTGTGCTTTACGGTAAAATTACTCCGGGAGCGCTTGTCGCCTATGTCCTTTATGTCTCCACCCTCATTGCGACAATACGCCGTATAGTTGAATTTGCAGAGCAGTTCCAGCGCGGAATGACCGGAATCGAGCGCTTCTTCGAGATTATGGACTCCCCTGTTGAAATCACGGAAAAGCCTGATGCCCGGGCGCTTATCTGCGACCGCGGTGAGATTGATTTTAAGGACGTAAGCTTCAAATACGAGGAAGACAGTGAAGAGGTTTTAGAACACATCAGCCTGAAAATAAATGCGGGCGAGCGGCTGGCGCTTGTGGGCACATCGGGCGGCGGAAAAACCACGCTTTGCAGCCTTGTGCCGAGGTTTATGGATGTAAGCGGCGGCGCGGTGCTTATTGACGGTCAGGATGTCAGAGATGTTACGCTGGCAAGCCTGCGCGGAGCGATAGGCATAGTCCAGCAGGATGTTTACCTGTTCAGCGGAACGGTGAGTGAAAATATTGCTTACGGCAAGGAAAATGCGTCCGCAGAGGAAATCAAAGCTGCTGCGGTGCTTGCGGGAGCAGACGAATTTATATCACGCCTGCCGGACGGCTACGATACATATGTCGGCGAGCGCGGAGTCAAGCTTTCGGGCGGACAGAAGCAGCGAATCTCAATAGCCCGCGTATTTTTGAAAAATCCCCCTGTGCTGATTCTGGACGAAGCCACAAGCGCGCTTGATAACGAAAGCGAAATACTTGTGAGCGAAAGCCTTGAAAAATTAGCGCATAACCGCACCACCCTCACGATTGCACATCGCCTTACCACCGTTAAGGATTATGACAGAATAGTGGTTCTCGGAGATGACGGAATCGAGGAAATCGGCACGCATGAGGAGTTGCTTTTGAAAAAGGGTACATATTATAAGCTGTGGAATAAAATCAGATAGCCGCATTAGCGCGTAACACATTTGAAGGAGCCTGCATAGTATGTGATGAAGACAGAAAAAGGAGGTCTTTTTAATGTGTAACAATTGCTTTGGCGGAAACAGCTGTACCTGGATCCTTATACTTGTGCTCATCCTCGTTTGCTGCGGCGGCTGCGGCTTCGGCGGCTGCGGAAACAACGGCTGTGACAATAACTGCGGCTGCGGCTGCTGATTATCCATAATCGGCAACCCGCACAACACAAACGGACGCCCTGGGGGCGTCCGTTTGTCATTACATATCAATTTAATTAATGTCTACTGAATAATTGCATTAGCAAATGCAATTATATAAAATCGAGTTATAATCTCGATTTTATGGGTCAAAACCTTTGTTTTGACCGTCAGTATACATTGATTGTCGCCTGATTTTAAAAAAATCAAAATGTGATTCTTTTTAAAGTGCAAGGTTTTTTCGCAAAATTGCGCAAAAACCTTGCACCTGAACAATTCAAAAGTTTACACCGACATGCTCGGGTTAAGGTGCTTTTGAATTGTTCAGCAGGCATTAATTAAAATCCGAGGAGCTTTGTGCCGCAATCCTCAAGCGCGGCTTTCTTTTCGTTTGCAGCCTCCTCGGTTTTGCCTACAGCTCCGATATAAAGCTTGATCTTCGGCTCTGTACCCGACGGGCGGACGATAAGCGAGCTGCCGTCCTCCGAATAGAAGCACAAAACATTGGAAACGGGGAGCGTTATTTTCTTCTCGCTGCCGTCGGTGAGGTTGCGGCTGACGGAGCTTTCGTAATCGTCCGCACGCACTACCCTCTCCCCCGCTATTTCCGACGGAGCCTCCGTGCGAAGCTTTTCCATTATCCCGGCAATCTGTTTCATGCCACTTTCGCCTTCGCAGGTAAAGCTTTTCTGCGAGCAGAAATAATAGCCGTACTTTTTATAAAGCTCCTCTAAAACATCGGTAAGAAGCTTACCCTTTTCCTTATAATATGCCACCATCTCGCATATAAGCATTGAGGCTATAACCGCGTCCTTATCACGCACGTATGTGCCGCCGAGGTAGCCGTAGCTCTCCTCAAAGCCGAACACAAAGCGGGTTTCCTCGCCCTTTTTCTCAAGCTGTGTAATCTGCTCGCCGATAAACTTAAAGCCCGTAAGCACCTCGCGCAGCTCGCAGCCGTAATCAGCGGCAATTTTTCTGCATATTTCGGTTGTAACAATTGTTTTTACCGCAATCGGATTTTTCGGAAGCGTGCCGCTTTCACTGCGCCTTGCAAGCACAAAATCAAGCAGCAACGCGCCTACATCGTTTCCTGAAAGCAATTTATAATCGCTGCCTGTATTGACCGCAATGCCTACACGGTCGCAATCGGGATCGGTTGCAAGCAGCAGATCTGGCTTTACGGTATCCGCCAGCTTCAAGGCGCATTCAAACGCCTGCCTGATTTCGGGATTCGGATACGGCGCAGTCGGGAAATTTCCGTTCGGTTTTTCCTGCTCGGGCACTACCGTAACCTTTTCAACGCCGATCTTTTCAAGAATCTTTCTCACCGGCTTATTGCCGCTGCCGTGCAGAGGCGTATAAATAACATTGAGCGATCTGACATCAGCCTCGGGCGCGACGCGGCAGGCAAGCACGCAGTCAAGATAGCCTTCTATAACCTCATCGCCGATAAATTCGATCTCTCCGCTTTTAACTGCCTTATCAAAATCAACGGTTTTAACATCATTGAAAACATCAACGCCGTTCATTATTGAAAGCACATAGTCCGCAGCCTCAAGCCCCAGCTGGCAGCCGTCAGAGCCGTATGCCTTGTATCCGTTATATTTCGCGGGATTGTGGCTTGCGGTAACCACCACGCCCGCGTCGCAGTGCAGATGCCTTACCGCGTACGACAGCATCGGAGTCGGCATAAGCTCCTTATAAATATAAACCTTAATGCCGTTGGCCGCGAAAACAGCCGCCGCAGTGCGGGCAAAAAGCTCGCTCTTTATTCGGCTGTCGTATGCTATGGCGATCTTTCCGTTACTGTTCACGGAATTTACATATGAAGCAAGACCTTGGGAAGCCTTTCCCACCGTATAAACATTCATTCGGTTGGTTCCGGCACCTATAACGCCGCGAAGACCGCCCGTTCCGAATTCAAGATCCTTATAAAATGCGTCGGATATTGCAGCCTCGTCCCCCGCAATTGCTTTAAGCTCTGTTATAAGCTCGGGATCGGCTGTTGCCTTTTCGCACCACAATTGATATTTTTCATTAATCATCAGACACACTCCCTATAGTGCAATATTATCTGTCACATATATTATATCAAATTATCTCCGCAATAACAAGAGTAAATCTGTGCTGCGGCTGTCGAATCTTGGAGCTTCGCCCAAAAGTGAGAATCGGTTCAATTTATGCGCTGTTCTCTTTCAATTAAATTTGACAGGAAAGAGCTGTTGTGTTATACTGTAAGGAGATTACGGTCTGACGGAGGAGTATAAAATGCTGGACATTAAATTTATTTGCGAAAATCCGGAAATTGTTAAAGAAAACATCAAAAAGAAATTTGAAGATAAAAAGCTGCCGCTTGTAGACGAGGTCATATCGCTTTACGGCGAAAAATGCGCCGCAAACAACCGCGCAAACGATCTGCGCGCAAACCGCAACAAGGTGAGCAAGCAGATAGGTATGCTTATGGCGCAGGGAAAGCGTGATGAAGCCGAGGAAATGAAACGCCTTGTAAACGAGCAGGCTGAAGAGCTGAAAGCCCTTGAAGAAAAAGAGGCGGAGCTTCAGAAAAGGGTCACCGAAATTCAAATGAAGATTCCGAACATTGTAGATTCAAGCGTTCCCGTCGGCAAGGACGACAGCGAAAATGTCGAGGTACAGCAGTTCGGAGAGCAATCTCACCCCGATTTTGAAATTCCCTACCATACCGACATTATGCAGCTTTTCGACGGAATTGATAAGGATGCCGCCGGCAGGGTTGCGGGCGAGGGCTTTTATTACCTTATGGGCGATATTGCACGCCTGCATTCCGCAGTTCTTGCCTATGCACGCGATTTTATGATTGACAAGGGCTTCACCTACTGCATTCCGCCTTACATGATCAGAAGTAAGGTTGTGACCGGCGTTATGAGCTTTGAGGAAATGGACGCCATGATGTATAAGATTGAGGGTGAGGATCTTTACCTTATAGGCACATCGGAGCATTCCATGATAGGCAAGTTTATCGACAGCATCACCCCCGAGGAAAAGCTGCCCCTCACCTTGACCAGCTACTCCCCCTGCTTCCGTAAGGAAAAGGGTGCTCACGGAATAGAGGAACGCGGCATTTACCGCATTCACCAATTTGAAAAGCAGGAAATGATAGTTATCTGCAGGCCCGAGGATAGCATGGAATGGTTCAACAAAATGTGGAGCTACTCGGTAGAGCTGTTCCGCAGCATGGATATACCGGTAAGAACGCTTGAATGCTGCACGGGCGATTTGGCTGATTTGAAGGTTAAGTCCTACGATGTTGAGGCGTGGTCGCCGAAGCAGCAGAAATATTTCGAGGTCTGCTCCTGCTCTAACCTCGGCGACGCACAGGCAAGAAGACTCGGCATAAGAGTAAAGGGCACGGACGGTAAAAAATACCTTGCCCACACCCTTAACAATACCGTTGTTGCTCCTCCACGTATGCTGATTGCCTTTCTTGAAAACAATCTCCGCTTTGACGGTGAGCATTACAGCGTTCTCATCCCCGAAGCGTTAAGACCCTACATGGGCGGTAAAACCGTGCTTACAAGCGATAAAAAGATTTAAGATATAAGATTTCATATAACAGAAAAGCCTCCTGAATCGGAGGCTTTTAATGTTTTGATTAGTTATTCTGAATTCTTTAAATTCTCCTGCATTCAAGGTAAAAGCGTTTATCGTCCGCTTCGCCCATCGAAAAGGTCTTGCGCGGCAGCGAGCCGTCCTGCCGTACCGCGTCAAAAAGCTCTTCCTTTTTCATTCCGTCAAATAAAAAGCCGAGCGCGTTTCTTGTCTCCGCCAGTTTTTTAAGGGAATTCTCACCGTGTATGTAGTCGATTTCAGCGCCCTTATGTGCCTTTAAGTAATCATCCAGATAGGCCTGCAGGGTTCCCACAGCAAGCTTTGACGCCGGCCGCACGGATATTTCCTTTTCGGTACTACCGTAAACACATCTGAATCGCTGTGCGTCGGCACCCCGATATTCTCCGCCGCATTTTTCTGTAAAATCCTCAATAACCTTTTCGGGCTCCACCCCGAAAAGCACGCGGTAAATAGGCTCAAATTCAAGGGAAGTATCGTGTATATTCACAACCTCAACAAGCGCGTAGTGTGAGCCGCCGAGCGCCGCACATTCTTTTGCTGCGGCAAGCGAGTGATTGCCGTCTCCCACAACGAAAAGCATATCTCCGCCGTTTTTCCGCAAAAGCTCCTCGGTATGCCTTTCAAGCGCCTCTGCCGCCGCCTTATCGGGTGCAAAACCACGAATATGCCCGCCGCCGCACATAAGCTCAAAATCATAAAGACACTCAAAATTACCGATATTGCTTGCAAGCCCGCCTATAAGTAGATTTTCGGGGTCATCGCAAAGCAGCATGACATGCGGCATTTCAAGATATGCGCCGCGCCGTATTTCCACCCTTGCGGGTATTCTTTCCTTTACGGTCGCCTCGGTGGCGCGTATAAGCGCTTTACTGCCCTTTTCGTAGCTGTAATTATCAAGGTCTATAAGACCTACGATACCGCGCCGTGTTTTGCCGTTTTTAAGGGTGCGCTCTGTATAAACAAAGGTGTTTTTATATTCCTTGAAAACGCCGCCCTCAAGGTAGCTCTTCATAACGGAGTTTATTTTTGAAATTTTTTCGGCGTTGTTTTTGCCCAAAAACGCTTCGGGAAAAATAATGTTGAACGCCGAGGGAGCATCCCCAGCCGTTTTGCGCACATTCTCCCAGTATTCGGGCTCTGAAGTGTATTGGTCGCAGGCGATTACCGCCCATTTTTCGGGCTTTTCTGCCGGTAAGAGTATATCAGTCGGCATAAAAAGGTTATTTTTCATAAAATTACCCCTTTAATGCTCGCTGCGGTTCGGACGGCGCATAAGATCGTTTGTAACATTTCTTACATCCTTCCCGCCGTATAAAACCGCGTAGCATTCCTCTATTATAGGCATTTCGATTTTATATTTTTGTGCTAATGCGTGTGCCATATCCGCCGCGTAATAGCCCTCAACCGTGCCGACCTCTTTTAAAGCCTCATCAATAGGCATACCCTCGCCCACCTTGTGACCGAAGCGGTTGTTTCGGCTGTGGCGTGAGGTGCAGGTTACTACCAAATCGCCGATTCCCGTAAGCCCTGCAAAGGTGTACTCCTTAGCGCCCATACAAACGCCGAGGCGCGCCATTTCGGCAAGCCCGCGCGTTATAAGTGCCGCCTTTGAGTTATCACCCAATCCTAAACCGTCGCAAAAGCCCGCGGCTATGGCGATTATGTTTTTAAGCGCGCCGCCCAGTTCTACGCCTATAAGGTCATCGGATGTGTAAATTCTCAAATTTTCGGCAGACATAATGCTCTGCACTATTTCCGCCGTTGTGTGCGAGTCGGACGCAGCCACTATTGATGTAGGTATTCCGCGCGCCACCTCCTCGGCATGCGAGGGACCGGATAATACCGCCACTCCCTTGGGGTTTTTAAGCTCGTCGCTTATCACCTGCGAAAGCCGCAGCAGCGTGCCCTTTTCAAGCCCCTTTGAAACATTTACGACTATTCCGTAGTTTTTATACCCCGACAGCTGCGCCGCAACGCTGCGCACAGCGGTAGAGGGGGTTGCGATAATTGTAAGCACCGCGCCCTCTACGCAGGACATATCGGTGGTGATTTTTATGCTTTCGGGCAGGGTAACACCCGAAAGCAGACGTTCGTTTGTCCGCTTTTCCGAAAGCATTTTAACTTCTTCCTCAAAAGGCGACCATATTGTAACGTTGTTACCCGCGCCCGTTGCGGAAATTGCCAGAGCCATGCCCCAGCCGCCTGCGCCCAAAACCGCAATATCAGCCATTCTTTTCCCCCCCGAGAGTAAGCTTTTTTTCCTCGCCGTGAACAAGACGTTTTATATTATCCTTATGCTTCGCAAAAACAATAGTGCCCATTGTTATGCTCAAAGCCGCCACAACAAATATATTGCCCTCGCCCGCAAAAAAAACGATTGAAAGCACAACCACCGTAAGCGCTGCGGCAAGTGAACCGAGCGATACAATTTTAGTTGTAAGCAGTACAAGTGCAAAGGCGCAGAGCCCCAGTATGATTGCAAGCGGGCAGCATACTGCGTATATACCTACACTTGTGGCTGCGCCCTTGCCGCCCTTAAACTGGAAAAATATCGGGAAAACATGCCCTAACATACAGGCAATGCCGCAAAGGTATGCGCCGTAAATCGGATCTAACCAGTCAATACCGGAGGACATAACAAGCCCGAAAACAAGCTTGCCGAGGTATGAAGCCAAAAAGCCCTTCAAAGCGTCGCATACAAAGGTAAGTATGCCGGGCAGAAAGCCCGCCGTGCGCATAACATTTGTAGCTCCCGCGTTTCCGCTGCCGAGCGAACGCACATCCTTTTTCAAAAAAGCCCTTGCGAATATAACCGCGAAATTTACACTGCCTATAAAATATGCCGCTATAACAACAGCTATTGCCGCAAATACCATTATTTTTCGCCCCTTTCACGAATTACAAAGCGCACCGGAGTACCCTCAAGTCCGAAGGTTGAGCGTATCTGATTTTCCAAATAGCGCTGATATGAAAAATGGAAAAGCTCCGCCTTATTACAAAAGCAGACAAATGTGGGCGGTTTTGTGGACGCTTGGGTCATATAATATATTTTAAGCCGTTTGCCCTTGTCTGTAGGGGGCTGAACGCGCGCAGTGGCGTCAGCTAAAATATCGTTGAGCATACCCGTTGAAATACGCATATTGTTCTGCTCGTATACATATTTTATAAGTTCAAAAAGCCTGTCGACCCGCTGCCCCGTTTTGGCGGATATGAAAATTATGGGCGCGTATGGCATAAAGGAAAAGTCCTTCATTAAGGATTTTCTCGTGCTGTCCATTGTTCTGCCGTCCTTTGAAACGGCGTCCCACTTGTTTACCGCTATAATGCACGCCTTGCCCTGCTCTACCGCAAGCCCCGCAACCTTTGAGTCCTGCTCGGTAAAGCCCTCGGTGCCATCTATCATAATAACGCACACATCGGCGCGTTCTACCGCCATTTTAGCACGCAAAACACTGTATTTTTCAATTTTTTCTTCAACGCGGCTTTTTCTTCTGAGTCCTGCCGTGTCTATAAAATTATACTTTATTCCGTCGCGCTCTATGCGGGTATCAATCGCGTCGCGCGTGGTTCCCGCAACATCCGATACAAGAGAACGCTCCTCGCCCGCAATCTGATTTATGAGCGAAGATTTACCCGCGTTAGGCTTGCCTATAACGGCCACGCTGATTATATCCTCATCCTCATCCTCAAATTCTTCCGCCGGTATATGTTCTATAACCGCGTCAAGTAAATCTCCCGTACCGTGACCGTGAACCGAGGATACCGCAATCGGGTCGCCTATTCCGAGGTTATAAAACTCGTAAAAATCCGGCGGAACCTCGCCTATACCGTCGCACTTATTAACGCAAAGCACCACGGGCTTGCCGCTTTTTTGCAGCATTGCGGCAACCTCCGCATCCGCCGCGGTAACGCCCGACTTTATATCGGTAACAAATATTATAGCCGATGCGGTATCAATAGCTAGCTGCGCCTGCGCGCGCATACCTGCCAGTATAACGTCGCCGCCGTCGGGCTCTATTCCGCCGGTATCAACCAGCATAAACTTTTTGCCGAGCCACTCGCCGTCGCCGTATATACGGTCTCTTGTAACACCCGGGGTATCGTCCACAATTGAAAGACGTTTACCTATTATCTTGTTAAACAGGGTGGATTTTCCCACATTCGGTCTGCCCACAACCGCTACAACAGGCTTTGCCATTTTTAAAGCACCTCTCTTTTATTCTGTTCCTATTATTGCCTCGGTAAGCTCATATCCGTCATTCGCAACGGGAGTTATTTTAATATTGAGCCGCTCGGACAGTTCAGTCAGCGTTATGCTGTCAAGAAACATATCGCCCTCGCTTCTGAGCATTGAGGCGGGGATGAGCAGCTCGTCGCCCAGATCCTTATCACCTATCTGCTTTATAATATCGGTAGCGGTAACAAGCCCCGAAACGGTTATTTTACCGCCGAAAAATTCGTTTTTAATGGCGTATACGTTACATTCAAGCCCCGCGCGCTTTTCTTCGCACAGCTTTGCTACCGAGGCTATAAGCGGGTACGCCGCCTCGCCCGTTGCAAGCGATACCTTGCGGGGCGCACCGCTTGTTTCTTCCGTATCCGCCAGCGCGTCCTCTACCTCTTTTTTCATAAGCGCCCACATTCCCACGCCGTTTTCAAGCTGTAAAAAGTCACCGTAGTATTCGGCACCCGGCATTTCGCGCTCTGCCAAAATATAAAATTCATCCGCCGCGTAAACGCGCCTGTCACCGTATTTTTTTTCGCAAAAATCACCGAAACGGTCTATTATATCAATAACCGCGCCCGCAGTTTCCTTATTAAAGGTTTCAAGCTTTTCAAGCCCTTCTCTGTAAGCGGTAACGCCCACGGGCACCGCCGCTATGCATTCGGCATTTTCAAGTGCGCACAGGTCAGTAAGGCTTCTTTCAAGCTCCGCGCCGTCGTTATATCCGGGGCAGAGCACCAGCTGGCAATTAAGCTTTATTCCGGCAGCATTAAAGCGGTCTATGATAGAAAGCACCTTGCCCGCGTTTTTATTTTTCATCATTTTAACGCGCAGCTCGGGGTTGGTTGTATGCACCGATACATTTATCGGGCTTATGTGCATTTTTATAATGCGCTCAATTTCGTGCTCGGAAATATTGGTAAGGGTTATATAATTGCCGAAAAGAAAGGAAAGGCGGGAGTCATCGTCCTTAAAATAAAGGCTTTCGCGCATTCCGGGCGGCAGTTGGTCTATAAAGCAGAAAACGCACTTATTGCGGCAGGAATGCTGCTTATCCATAAGATAAGTTTCAAATTCAAGCCCCAGTTCCTCGTATTCCCGCTTTTTTATTTTCGCTTTTTTAAGCTTACCGTTCTCGTCAATATATTTTAAAACGGGGCGGGTCACATCTTGATAGAATCTATAGTCCAAGACATCGACTATTTCATTATCGTTTATTGAAATAAGCGTATCGCCGCCGTGCAGTCCCGCTTTTTCAGCCGGGCTGCCCGGAGTAACAGACGATATTACTACAGACATTCCGCCGCCTCCTTTACATATGCATATAAGATTAAAGCAGAGGAGGATACACTCCCCCTCTGCCCCGTTACAAGATAGACAGACGAATTATTCGCCGACCTTTACTACCTCGCGTCCGTCATACTGACCGCAGGCAGAGCAAAGTCTGTGCGGGCGTTTATAATTACCGCAGTTAGAGCATCTTACCAATGTCGGTGCGCTTATCTTCCAGACATTATTTCTTCTCTTATCGCGTCTCGCCTTCGATGTTTTTCTCTTGGGTACTGCCATTTTCGAGCACCTCCTTAAAAAAATAAGTATTAGTCCTTCAGCAAATCGGCAAGCACCGAAAGCCTCGGATCTATCTCTCTTTTAGGGCATCCGCATTCGCCCTCATTGAGGTTTTTACCGCACTTTTCACAAATGCCTTTGCAATCCTCTTTGCATAAATGCTTCATGGGGACGCTAACAACCACCTCGGAATACACAAGCTCGTCAAGATCAAGCTTCATATCGGGAACGGGCAGGATACTGTCGCTCTCCTCCCCCTCGATAGAAGGGGCTAAAGACTTGTTCACCTTAACGGTGTATTCCTTTGCCGTTTCAGCTCCACAGCGATCGCACGGTGCGCTGTATTCATAGGTGATCTCGGCATCAAGAACGGTAAGACTTGCTTTGTTAGTAACCGTACCGCTGATCTTAACGGGCTTTTTGAGCGGATAAGTGCCCGAAAATTCAACGCCGCTCATATCCAAAGCATACTCAATCGGTAAGGAAGAATTTTCATTGACAAAAATACATTTTAAATCAAGAATCATACTTCCACCTCTATCGTCACAAAGTATATTATATCCGTATAATGCCCCTTTGTCAAGAGCTTATTTTTATTTTTAAACAAAAACAAACTGTACAAGCAGCATATAGCACACAGTGCCTGCGGCTATTGACAAAAGCATATTTTTACGCCACAGATGAATCGCCGTCAGCACAGCAAGCGATATAAGCTCGGGCAGTCCGTGGCTGCCGCCCGCAATATCCACACTTTTAAGGCAGTAAACCACCAGCATACCGAAAATCGCCGCAGGCAGCGCCTTGCCGAGATAGGTTATATATTCCGGTGTTTTCCTTTTCCCCGAGAAGAGCAGAAACGGCAAAAACCTGGTCAGCATGGTAGCAAGCGCGCAAAGCGCAATGGTTATAATCTGTTTGGTCACAGTCATTCAAGACCACCCGACCCTTCAAGCGGTTGTTTGAACGCCGTGAGCAGCAAAAGCATAAGTCCCATGGTGGGCAGCATGAATGATTCCGCGCCGAATATTATACGGCAGAGAAGCGCCGAAAGAACGCCGATAACAGCCGTATAATGCTTTTTTCCCGACATGAGCCTGTCCAAAAATATCACGGCAAAAAGCGCTGTCATAACAAAGTCAAGTCCCTTTGTATTAAAGGTTATAAGCGAGCCGCAAAGCTCGCCGAGCGTTGCGCCCGCCACCCAATAGAACTGATCAAGCAGCGTTACGAAAAACATAAACCAGCCGCGGTCAACACCCGCAGGCACATCTGCCACATAATTTACCGAAAAGGTTTCATCACACATGCCGTAAATAATGTCTACTGAATAATTGCATTAGCAAATGCAATTATATAAAATCGAGTTAAAATCTCGATTTTATGGGTCAAAACCTTTGTTTTGACCGTCAGTATCCATTGATTGTCGCCTGATTTTAAAAAGAATCAAAATGTGATTCTTTTTAAAGTGCAAGATTTTTTCGCAAAATTGCGCAAAAACCTTGCACCTGAACAATTCAAAAGTTTATACCGACATGCTCGGGTTAAGGTACTTTTGAATTGTTC
>CDZG01007485.1_pt1 | contig 19972 bp, 19 predicted proteins | sample 557741 | NCBI WGS metagenome assembly CDZG01 (sample SAMEA3182086, study PRJEB8094) | gut metagenome | biome: human; feature: gut; material: Stool; isolation source: human stools | place: Canada | collected 2013-01-21
TCGCCGGTGCCGATCACGAGGCCGCCGGACTGGTTGGCAATGTCCATCAGAACCTGCGTGCGTTCGCGCGCCTGGCAGTTTTCATAGGTCACGTCGTGTACGGATTCGTCATGGCCGATGTCGGCGAAGTGCTGCCGGACGGCGGCGGTGATGTTGACCTCTTGCACACTGACGCCCAGCTCCTCGCAGAGCTTCACGGCGTTGGACTTCGTGCGCTTCGTGGTGCCGAAGCAGGGCATCGTGACGCACTGGATCTGCTTCCGGCTGCGCCCGCAGAGGTCGAACGCGCGCACGCACACGAGAAGCGCGAGCGTGCTGTCGAGCCCGCCGGAGATGCCGAGCACGACGGTCTTCGCGTGCGTATGCTCGATCCGCTTTTTAAGGCCCTGCGACTGGATGCGCAGGATCGCCTCCGCGCGTGCGCGGAGCTGGTCGTCATAGGGCGGGACGAAGGGATTGGGCGCGACAGGCCGCGTCAGCTGTGTCCGGCGCAGGGGCTGGTGGAAGACGATCTGCCGCAGGCCGGGGACGGCGTCATAGCTCGTGGTGCGGTGCCGCTCGTGCATGAGCCGCTGCACGTCGATCTCGGTGATCGTCAGCTCAGCGTCGGCGAACGGCTCGTTTTCCGCGAGGATGGTGCCGTTTTCCGCGATCAGATGGTGGCGGGAGAAGACCATGTCCTGCGTGGACTCCGTCGGGGAGGCGCTGCAGTAGATATAGCCGCAGGCCAGCCGCGCGGACGTCGCGCTGACCAGCATCCGGCGGTAGTCCGCCTTGCCGATCACCTCGTCCGAGGCGGACAGGTTGGCAATGATGGCCGCGCCGCCGGCCGTGAGGCGGGTCGACGGCGGGCACGGGACCCAGAGGTCCTCGCACAGCTCGACGCCGAAGGTATAGTCCGGCAGCTCCGCGCAGGCAAAAAGCAGATCCGTGCCGAACGGCACGCTCTGGCCGCAGAGCGTCAGGTCGTAGATGTTTCCGCCGAGCACCGACGCGGAAGAAAACTGCCGCTGCTCGTAAAATTCGCCGTAGTTCGGCAGGTACGTCTTCGGCACCACGCCGAGGAGCCTGCCCGCGTGGATGACCGCCGCGCAGTTATAGAGCTTGCCGCCGAAGCGCAGCGGCAGGCCCACGGTGAAGACCGTGGAAAGCGCCGCCGTCTGCTCAAGAATGCGGGCAAGCGCCGGCTCCACCGCGCCGAGCAGGCAGTCGGAGAAAAACAGATCGCCGCAGGTGTAGCCGGTCAGGCACAGCTCCGGCAGCGTCAGCAGGTCGACGCCGGCCGCGTCCGCCTGCCGCACGCGCGCGAGGATCGTATCGGTATTGGTCTGCACATCCGCGACCTGCACATCGATCGTCCCGGCCGCAGTCTTGATAAACCCATCAGTCATGAATCTCTGCTCCTGATTCTTTGATATACCTATACGATACACGCTTTCGGACGAATTATCAAGAAAAACCTGCATACAGGATCTTCTGCCGACAAAGCTGCAGCGCTGAATGCCGCGATTCTCTGTCTGAATCTGGGAATTCAAAGATTGACAGTGTCCGGCGAATGTGCTATTGTTGAAAAAAGGCCCATATATTTCAAAACAAGGAGAATATGCGACATGAAAAGAGTGCTGAGTCTGCTCCTCGTCATAGCCTTGCTGTTCGCGCTCGGGATCCCTGCGCTTGCGAAAGAAGCAGGTCTGTCAAACTTCAAAAAACAAGTGGAATACACCGGGTTCTCAGATGTTCCCGGCTCCGCGTGGTACGCTGACAGCGTGAAGACTGTATGCGAATATGGGTTGATGAATGGAAAAGCAGATGCGAAGGTCTCCCCGTCAGGAAACATGACTATTGCTGAGGCGGTTGCGATTGGCTGCAGGCTTCATGATATTTATGTCGGAGGGTCTGGTAAATTTGAGCCATCATCTCCGTGGTATAAAGCTTACGTTGACTATTGGCTAGCATTTGCCGAGTTCCCATATTATTTCAGAGGAAAAGATGCATCTTTTTGGTCGAGTGAAATAACACGGGAAATTTTTGCTTTTGTCATGGATGAAGCTCTTCCAGAAGAAGCGTACAAAAACATTAACAATATTGCTCCCGGAATACTTCCTGACATTGACCTATGTTCTGACCATTGGGGTTCTATTTACACTTTATATAACGCTGGAATCTTAACTGGCACCAACGATTCAGGTTATGATGGAGTCTACTTCCCCGAGAGGCCAATTTCAAGAGCGGAAGTAAGCGCGATATTATCCAGAATCATTATACCGGAGTTTCGACAAAAAGACGTTCTCGATTTACCAACCATCAACCTTTTCGCAGTATTCCGTGATGAAGAAGGACGCCCAGTTGCGAGCATGGATTATGACACGGAAATATGTGCTTGTGTATCGGAGAGCGCACAGCATGGCGCCGTTACCTGGATGTCGCTGACCCCAGATATCGCAACCGTCGAAGCGGATCCTGCGCCCGGAGATTTTCCAAACTTCAAGATGGCCGTCATCCACGGCGTATCGCCTGGGACTGCGATCATTCAAGCTAAAAACTGTCTCGGCGATCAAATGACATTCTCTATTGTTGTACAACCGGGCAAATACCAATCAACTTCTTCCCTCGAAGACACACAACCAGATTCAACACAGCAAACGGCAAATAGAGCTTCATTGCAGACTAATTGTAATTACATCATCAACACCAACACCGGCAAGTTCCACTACACATGGTGCAGTAGCGTGAAGAAGATATCCGAAAAAAACAAGTGGAATTACACCGGAACGCGTGACAGCGTGATCAAAATGGGCTACGAGCCATGCAAGAATTGTAACCCGTAATATTTGCCGGCGCAGTTGCATATCCCCTTGCGCTTTCGTTTTCGTATGCCGCAGACTTTATTCAAGCATGGCGGGACAAAGGCCGGAAAGTTTTGCGCAGAGTGTGCCGAAAAATACAGGCATCTCATGAGAAATCATCTTGAAACCAGCGGGACGACCGATAATTCCAAGTAGAATCAAACATGTACCCAAAACTCAACTTGAAAAGGAGAACGTATTATGACCGATCCGAAAACCGCTGCCATGGTAGAAGCCATGCTTCAGCGCAATGAAAACTTCCGCGGCACGTCCGTCAATGAAGCAAAAATGAACCTCTTCACGCAGATCCGCCAGGAATCCGATGAACTCGCGCATCTCATGCGCGGCACGCTCACCGTAAGACCGCCTGAAAGCACCAAGCGAAACGCCATGGTCATGATCGACCTTCCACTGCCGGTCTGCATCTTCAATGAAAGCGTGCGAAGCCGCCTTGCAAGGCTGATCGAGAAAGCCGACGACGTAAGCTTTGCCGCGCCGACCGGCGAATCCATGCGCGTCACCTTCGGCGTCCACGGCGTATGGGAGGACTGAGTGGAAGCGCTCAGAACGAAAGCTTTACCCGTGTACGCATCCGCTATCACAAATCCGCACCGAAAAAAAATGGAAAGCAAATCAATAAGATTTGCAAGAATAGCGGCCTTCTTCTCGTTAAGGAAAGTGTGTTTTTCCTTCCAAAAATGGCTGGAAGCCTTGATACAAAGAAAAACCAGCAATCACAGTCGATTGCTGGTTTTCTTGCTCTGGCAGGGGATGAGGGATTCGAACCCCCGCAAACGGAGTCAGAGTCCGGTGTGCTACCGTTACACAAATCCCCTAAATGGCCTCTTGCCGAAGCGCATGATTATTATAACGATTTCTCGCAAAAAGTCAAGACTAATTTTTTCTTTTTTGCAGAAATTAAAACCGGGCGGTACGGGCCTTTGATGGTGAAAGAATGAAACGCAGGAAATTTTCGCAGGCAAACGGCAGCGTTTGCGGCCAGCGGCGGTGATTTTCTGATTTTTACCAAGGAAAACAGGCTTTCTTTTACATGCTTCACACGCGGTTTCTTTCCCGCCGGAACGGCCAAGATAACGGCGCTGAGACTTTTGGGGAGAGGATGAGAACATGAAGCAGTTTCTTCATAAAAAAATACCGGCCGCGCTGATGGCCCTGTGCCTGCTGCTGGCGCTCTGCTGCCAGACGCTGGCCGCGGGGCGGACGCTCGTGCCGGGAGGATATACGGTCGGCATCAAGCTGTATGCCGAGGGTCTGATGGTCACCGAGGTGGAGCCGGACGCGCCGGCCCAGCGCGCGGGGCTGCGGCGCGGCGACGTGATCCTGACGGCAGGCGGCAAGAAGACCGCGAGCGCGCAGGCGCTGCTCGACAGCATCCAGTCGGCCGAGCCGATCGTCGTGCGCGTGGAGCGCGGCGGGCATGAGGCGGAATTTCTGGTCACGCCGGAAAAAACGGCCAGCGGCTACCGGCTCGGAATCCTGGTCCGTGACCATATCGCGGGGATCGGGACGGTCACGTACTACGATCCTGTGAGCCTGCAGTACGGCGCGTTGGGCCACGGCGTCAGCGGGCTCGACGGGACGCAGCTGCTGATGCTGCAGTCGGGCTATCTTGTCCGCGCGAGCGTGGCGGAGGTGCGGACCGGGACGCACGGGACGCCGGGCGAGCTGCACGGGATCTTTGATGTGACAGATACCGTCGGGACCGTGGAGAAAAATACGGCCTGCGGCATTTTCGGCACACTCTCACAGCCGAAGCCCGGAGAGGCTGTCCAGACGGCGCCGGCTTCGGCGGTCACGACCGGTGCGGCGGAGATCCTGTCCAATGTGGACGGCGAGCAGGTCCAGCGCTTTTCCATCCGCATCGACCGCGTTGACCCGGACGCGAAAAACGGCCGGAATCTGCTCATCACGGTGACGGACGAGGCGCTGCTGGCGAAGACCGGCGGCATCGTACAGGGCATGAGCGGCAGCCCGATCCTGCAGAACGGGAAGCTAGTGGGCGCGGTGACGCACGTGCTGGTGAACGACCCGACGATGGGGTATGGCGTACTGATCGAGAATATGCTGGAAATGGCAAAATAATTTCTGCCAGAGGCCAAAGGCCTCTGGCTTTTTTTGCTTGGATGTGATACAATGCGTGCACACTACAAAAACGCGGCTGCGGCTGCGTGAAGATAGATACCTTCCCTACGAAAGGAGATGTTCATGATGTTCAACAATCTGTATGGAACCAAACATTTTCAGGGGGATCGTATGTTCTGAGTCCCCCTGCACCAACAGGAGGAACAAATGCAGAAAATCACATTAAAAAAGATCGATGAAACCAATTTTCTCTCCGCATTCGGGCTGAAGCTGCGGGAGGGACAGGAGCGATTCGTGTCGCATCCAGTCCGGAGCCTTGCGCAGGCCTACGTGTATTATCACCAGTGTACGCCCTTCGGGATCTTCTGTGACGAGCAGATGGTCGGCTACGTGATGGTCATCTATGACTATGATCTGGCCGAGTATAACATCTGGCACATGATGATCGACAAGGACCGGCAGGGGCTGGGATATGGGACGGCCGCGCTGCAGCGCTGTCTGGAATACATCGCGAAGAAGCCCTTCGGGGATTCCGACAGGGTCGTGCTGACCTGCCACCGGGAAAACGGCGCGGCGCTCGCGCTCTATCGGAAATTCGGCTTTGCGGAGACTGGCAATGCGGATGACGAGGAGATCGAACTGGCCATGCGCGTAAACCATTAAACACCGGAGCCGCCGTACAGAGAGCTGTACGGCGGCTTTTTCTCGTGTTTTTCCCGCTTCCCCGGTTGACATTTGCCGAAACGTCTGCTATCATGAGTACAACCTTTTTAAGGAGAATGAAACGATGTTCACTTCTGTTTTTGCATCCTACTATTACTTTACTGTCGTCAGATAGTAAGGTCAATTTGTGATGCGCAGAATCGGTAGTTTCCATGCGGCACAGAATTGACTGTGCCGCATTTTTTATTGCACTGGAGGTCAAAACCATGATTGTCGTACTGAAGCACAACGTCCCCGAGGAAAAGAGAAATCAGCTCATCAACTGGCTGCGGAACCAGAATATTGACGTGCATCCCTCGCTCGGCGAGTATCAGACCGTGCTGGGTCTGGTCGGCGATACGAGCCGGATCGATATGTCGCTGCTGGAAAGTCTGGATATCGTCGATTCCGTCAAGCGCGTGTCCGACCCGTTCAAGTGCTGCAACCGCAAGTTCCACCCCGACGACACCGTCGTGAGCGTGGGCGACGCGAAGTTCGGCGGCGGGCATTTCGCCATGATCGCGGGGCCGTGCTCCGTGGAATCCGAGGAGCAGATCGTCTATGTCGCCAAGGCCGTCAAGGCCGCGGGCGCGCAGCTGCTGCGCGGCGGCGCATTCAAGCCGCGGACCTCCCCCTATGACTTCCAGGGGCTGCACGGCGAGGGTATCCGCCTGCTGGAGATCGCCAAGCAGGAGACGGGGCTGCCCATCGTGACGGAGCTCATGAATATCAAGCATCTGCCGCTGTTTGACAACGTCGACGTCATCCAGATCGGCGCGCGCAACATGCAGAACTACGACCTGCTCAAGGAGATGGGCTCGGTCAAAAAGCCGATTTTGCTCAAGCGCGGGCTTGCCAACACGCTCAAGGAGCTGCTGATGAGCGCGGAATACATCATGGCCAGCGGCAACGACAACGTCATTCTCTGCGAGCGCGGCATCCGCACGTTTGACGACTACACGCGCAACACGCTCGATCTTGCCGCGGTGCCGATGCTGCACGAGCTGTCGCACCTGCCGGTCATCGTCGATCCCAGCCACTCCACGGGCATCAACCGGCTGGTCCCGCCGATGACGCTCGCGGCCGCAGCCTGCGGCGCGGACGGCGTGATCGTCGAGGTCCACAACGATCCTATCCACGCGCTGTGCGACGGCGCACAGTCGCTCACCTGCGAGCAGTTTGCCGAGGTCGCCGAGAAGGTCCGCGCAGTCCGCGAGGCGGTGACGAGATGACGGTCGGGATCGTAGGTCTGGGCCTCATCGGCGGATCGTTTGCCAAGGCGTATCACGCGGCCGGCTGGCGCGTGCTGGGCTATGACCGGGACGAAAGCGTCCTTTCCTTCACGCAGCTGGCCGACGCCGTCGACGAGCCGCTCACGATGGACAATATCGGCACGTGCGAGCTGGTACTGCTGTGCGTGCGGCCGCTGGCCGCGGTCGAGTATCTGCGGCAGGCCGCGCCGCACATCGGCGGAAAGCCCGTCGTGATCGACTGCTGCGGCACGAAGCGCGTGGTGTGCGCGGCGGCGTTCCCGCTGGCAAAGGAATATGGCTTTACCTATCTTGGCGGCCACCCGATGGCGGGCACGCAGTATTCCGGCTTCGGCCACGCGCGGGCGAACCTCTATCACAATGCCCCGATGGTCATCGTGCCGCCGGATTTTGACAATATCGAGCTTCTGAGCCGCGTGAAGGAGCTTCTGAGCCCGGCCGGGTTCGGCAGCTTCTCGGTCACGACGGCAGACAGCCACGACGAGATGATCGCCTTTACGTCCCAGATGGCGCATCTGGTCTCCAACGCCTACATCAAAAGCCCGACCGCGAAGGCGCACAAGGGCTTTTCGGCCGGCAGCTACAAGGATATGACCCGCGTGGCGTGGCTGAACGCGCCGATGTGGTCGGAGCTGTTTCTGGAAAACCGCGACTATATGCTCCGCGAGCTGGACGGGCTGATGGACTGCCTCATGCAGTACCGGGCCGCCATCGCGGAAAATGATGGCGAGGCGCTCACGCAGCTGCTGGAAGAGGGCAAAAAACGCAAAGAGGAGGTCGACGGCCGATGAAAACGGTATCGGTCCACGCATCGAGAAGCTATGAGATCCGGATCGGGCGCGGCCTTCTGCAGGGGGCCGGCGAGCAGATCCGCGCCGTGACGGACGCGAAAAAAGTGATGCTCGTCTCGGACGATGCGGTCTGGCCGCTGTATGGCGGCGCGGTCCGGCGCAGTCTGGAGACTGCCGGGCTGACAGTCTCCAGCTTTGTATTCCCGCACGGAGAGAGCTCCAAGTGCGCGTGCACCTACCTCGAGCTGCTCGACGCGCTCTGCGCGCAGCAGCTGACGCGGAAGGACGCGATCGCCGCGCTCGGCGGCGGCGTGGCGGGCGATCTGGCGGGCTTTGCCGCCTCGACCTATCTGCGCGGCATCGGCTTCATCCAGATCCCGACGACGCTGCTCGCCATGGTCGACTCGTCCGTCGGCGGCAAGACAGCCATCGATCTGCCGGCGGGGAAAAACCTGGCCGGGACGTTCTATCAGCCCTGGCTCGTGCTCTGCGACCCGGACTGCCTGACGACGCTGCCGGAGGATATCTTCCGGGATGGCTGCGCGGAGGTCATCAAGTACGCCGTTCTGGGGAACGCGCCGTTCTTTGACGATCTCAGGGCCGGATCTGCACACGCACAGCTGGAGCATATCATTGAGACCTGCGTCACGATGAAACGCGATATCGTCGCGCAGGATGAATTTGACCGCGGGCAGCGGCAGCTGCTCAATCTTGGCCACACGTTCGGCCACGGGATCGAGGCCTGCAGCGGCTTCGCGGTGAGCCACGGCTCCGCCGTGGCCATCGGGATGGCTATGATGGTCCGCGCGGCGGCGGCCTTCGGGCTCTGCACGGAAAAGACGCGCGACACGGTGGTGGACATCCTGCGGCAGTATGATCTGCCGGTCGACTGCGCGTTCCGTGCGGAGGACATGCTCCCGACGATCCTGCACGACAAAAAGGCCGCCGGGGATACGATCAATCTGATCGTCCCGACCGCCGTCGGGCAGTGCCGGATCGTGAAGACGCCCGCCTCCGAGATCATGGACTGGCTCCGGGCCGGAGGCGCGCGATGAACCGGACGCTGCTGCCCGGACCGCGCACCGGCGCGGTCCGGATCCCGGCCTCAAAATCGCAGGCGCACCGGATGCTCATCTGCGCCGCGTTGTCCCGGACGCCGGGGCACCTTATGCTGGACGGCTTCAGCGAGGATATCGAGGCGACGATGCAGTGCCTGCGGGCGCTGGGGGCGAAGATCGAAGCGGAGGCGGACGGGCTTTGGATCGAGCCGCCCGCGGTCTACCCTGCACAGGCTGCGCTGGACGCGGGAGAGAGCGGCTCAACGCTGCGGTTTTTGCTGCCGGTCCTCGGGGCGCTGGGCGTCCGCGCGCAGATCCGGATGCACGGCAGGCTGCCGGAGCGTCCGCTTAGCCCGCTGTGGGAGCTGCTGGAGGCGCACGGGATGCAGCTGCGGCGGGAGGATGATCTTCTGCACGTGTGCGGGCAGCTGCAGGCGGGCAGCTATGCCCTGCCCGGCAATGTCTCGTCGCAATTCGTGTCCGGACTTCTGTTTGCGCTGCCGCTGCTTGCGGAGGACAGCGTGCTTACGGTCACCGGGCAGCTGCAGTCGGCGCGGTACGTCGCCATGACGGAGCAGGCGCTGCGCGCGGCAGGGATCCATTTTGAAAAAAACGGCCAGTGCTGGACGATCCCCGGCGGGCAGCGGTATGCCGCGCCAGACCGGCAGCTGGTCGAGGGCGACTGGTCGAACGCGGCGTTTTTCCTGTGCATGGGCGCGCTGTCGCGGCAGGGCGTCCGCGTATCCGGATTAGATCCTGCATCTCTGCAGGCTGACCTGGCCATCACGGAGATCCTGACGCGCTTCGGCGCGGAGGTAAACATCGAGGGCGATACGGTCACGGTCCGGCGCGGCACGCTGCGCGGCATCACGCTCGACGCGAGGCCGGTCCCGGATCTGGTGCCGGTCGTGAGCGTGCTGGCCGCGCTCTGCGCGGGGGAAACGCGGATTGAGAATGCCGCGCGGCTGCGCATCAAGGAGTCTGATCGGCTCCGGACGACCGCCGCGCTCATCGAAGCGCTCGGCGGGACAGTCCGCGAGCTGCCGGATGGACTCGTCATCACAGGGCAGCCCGCGCTTGCGGGCGGAAGCGTCGACGCCAGCGGCGACCATCGCATCGCCATGAGCGCGGCGGTGGCTGCCTGCGGCTGCACGCAGCCCGTCACGCTATGCGGCAGCGAATGCGTCGCGAAATCCTATCCCGCGTTCTGGGAAGACTTTACTGCATTGCAGGAGGAAGCGTTATGAGCAGCGTATATGACGGCAATCTGACCGTCTCGATCTTCGGGCAGTCGCACGCGCCTGCCATCGGCGTGACCATTGATGGGCTGCCCGCCGGGCTGCCGGTCGATCTGGACGCGCTGGGTCGGTTTCTGCGCCGCCGCGCACCCGGGCAGAACGCCTGGTCGACGCCGCGGAAGGAGGCGGACCTGCCGGAGTTTTTATGCGGGCTGAAGGACGGCCGGACCTGCGGCGCGCCGCTCACGGCCATCATCCGCAACACGAATACGCGCTCCGGCGACTATGAAAATCTGATGGATATCCCCCGCCCCGGCCACGCGGACTATACCGCGCAGGTCAAGTTCGGCGGCGCGCAGGACGCCGCGGGCGGCGGACATTTTTCCGGCCGCCTGACGGCGCCGCTGTGCATTGCCGGCGGGCTCTGCCTGCAGATACTGGCACGGCAGGGCGTCCGGGTGCGGGCGCGGATCGTGTCGATCGGCACGGTAACGGACGATGCGGCGTTTGACGCGCCGGTCGACGAAAAACCGTTCCCGGCCGTCTCGGACGAGGCGGCTGCGGCCATGCAGGCGCAGATCGCACAGGCGAAGGCGGAGCAGGACTCCGTCGGCGGCGTGATCGAGTGCGTGATAGAGGGGCTGCCGGCGGGAATCGGCGATCCGATGTTCGGGGGGCTGGAAAACCGCATTGCGCGCACGGTATTTGCCATTCCGGCGGTCAAGGGCGTGGAATTCGGCGCGGGCTTTGCCGCCGCACGGCTGCGCGGCAGCGAGAATAACGACCCGTTCTGCGTGGAAAACGGAAAGATCGTCACAAAAACGAACCACTGCGGCGGGATCCTGGGCGGGATCTCGAACGGGATGCCGGTCGTGTTCCGGGCGGCGTTCAAGCCGACGCCGTCCATTTCCCGGGAGCAGGACTCGGTCAGCCTGTCGCGGATGGAGGAGACGAAGCTCGTCATCCACGGGCGGCACGACCCCTGCATCGTCCCGCGCGCGGTCCCGTGCGTGGAGGCAGCGGCGGCCATCGCCGTGCTCGACGCGGTGATGGAGCGGAAAAAGGAGCTTGGATATGGATACTAAGACGCTGCGCTGCGGTCTGCTCGGCCGGAAGCTCGGCCACAGCTACTCCCCTGCCATCCACGAGCGGCTGGCGGATTATTCGTACCGGCTGTTTGAGGTGGAGCCGGAGGACCTCGGCGCCTTTTTACAGGAAGGGGCCTTCGACGGACTGAACGTCACGATCCCTTATAAAAAGGACGTGATCCCCTACTGCGCAGAGCTTTCCGACACGGCGCGGGCCATCGGCGCAGTCAACACGCTTGTCCGCCGGGCGGACGGGACGCTCTGGGGCGACAATACCGACGCCTACGGCTTTTCGATGCTGGTGCAGTCCAGCGGCGCGGATGTCGCCGGGAAAAAGGCGCTCGTCTTCGGCAGCGGCGGCGCTTCGGCGACGGCGCAGTATGTGCTCCGGCGGCTCGGCGCGCGCGAGGTCGTGGTGATCTCGCGGCACGGGGAAGACAACTATGAAAATCTGGACCGGCATGCGGACGCGCAGATCGCCGTCAACACGACGCCCGTCGGCATGTATCCGAATACCGGCGTCTCGCCGGTGGACCTTCATCGGCTGCCGCGGCTGGAGGCCGCACTGGACGTGGTCTACAACCCCGCGCGCACGGAATTTCTGCTGCAGGCGGAAGCGCGCGGGCTCCGGCGCGCGAACGGACTTCTGATGCTCGCCGCGCAGGCGAAAAAGAGCTGCGAGGACTTTACCGGCGAGCCCGTTGACGATGCAAAGATCTTTTCGATCACGAAAGCGCTCGAGGCGCAGATGCACAACGTGATCCTCATCGGGATGCCCGGCAGCGGGAAGACGACGATCGGGACGCTGGTGGCAAAGCGGCTGGGGCGGACGTTCGTCGACGCCGACAGCGCGTTGGAGCGTGAGGCCGGGATGCCGATCCCGGAGATCTTCCGGCGCGAGGGCGAGGCGGGCTTCCGCCGGCGGGAGACGGCCGTGCTCACGGAGCTCGGGCGGCAGTCGGGGCTGGTCCTTGCGACCGGCGGCGGCAGCGTTACGCGGGAGGAAAATTACCCGCTGCTGCACCAGAATGGAGAGATCTTCTGCCTGCAGCGCGCACTCGAGCGGCTGCCGTCCGCGGGACGGCCGGTCTCGCAGGCGCTGGGCGCGCAGACGATCTACGCGCAGCGGAAGCCGCTCTATGCCCGCTTCGCGGATGCGATGATCGACAACAACGGCACGCCGGAGGCGGCGGCCGCGCAAATTCTGGAGGTACTCGGATGCAGCTGCTGATTTTGAACGGACCGAATCTCAATCTGCTCGGCCTGCGTGAGCCGGCCATTTACGGCACGCAGAACTATGCCGCGCTAGAGGCCTTCTGCAAAGAGGCCTGCCGGGAGGCGGGCTTCGGGTGCAGGGTCTTTCAGTCGAACCATGAGGGCACGCTCGTCGACGAGATCCAGGCGGCCTACGGCGTGTATGACGGCATCGTCATCAACCCTGCCGCCTATACGCACACGAGCGTCGCGATCCTGGACGCTCTGAAGGCGGTCGCCATTCCGGCGGTCGAGGTCCATCTGTCCGACGTCAGGCAGCGCGAGGACTTCCGGCAGATCTCCTACGCGCGGCTCGCCTGCGTGAAGACGTACATGGGGCTCGGGTTCGAGGGCTACCGGCAGGCGATCCTGTTTTTGAAGGACTATCTGCATAGCCATACGGTATAAAGCTGTATTTTTTACGTGCGGGCGGCCGGGATCGGCCGCCCGCGCGTGTTCGTTTTGCAGGTTTGCGCAGCTAAAACTTTCATTATTCTGCAGGATTTCTTTCTATAAAATGCATTTTACATAGATTTCATCAAAATCATGCAGGATTTCCGCTGTTTTTTGCGCTTCAAAAAAAATAAATTTCATATTTCGCACGCTGCTATCTTGAAAAATTCATTCCGGGGTTGTATAGTAAGGTGAATGAAATTTGTATGGAGGGAATTCTGATGAAAAAGATCCTTGCACTGCTTCTCGCGGCTGTTCTCGTTCTGGGCATGGCTGCGTGCGCTGCCTCGACCGAGGCTCCCGCTGCTTCCGACGCATCGGCTTCGACCGACGCTCCGGCTTCCACGAACGCGCCTGCCGCTTCCGGCGCCAAGCTCCGCTTCGTGACCGGCGGCGAGTCCGGCACCTATTACGCCTTCGGCTCCGTCATTGCCCAGCATGCGACCAACAACGCCGGCATCGACGTCGTCGGCCTGGTCGGCAACGGCTCGCAATCGAACGTCTTTGAGCTTGAAGACGGCAACGCCGATCTGGCCTTCTGCCAGTCCGACGTCATGGCCTATGCCTATGAAGGCACGAACATCTTCGCCGACACCGGCGCCGTTCAGTGCTTCTCCACCGTCGCGGCCCTCTACACCGAGCAGGTGCAGATCGTCACCACGGATCCCGAGATCAAGTCCGTTGCGGATCTCAAGGGCAAAAACGTCTCCATCGGCGCAGCCGGTTCCGGCGTGTTCTTCAATGCGATGGACGTGCTCGGCGTCTACGGTATGACCGAAGAGGACATCAACCCGACCTACCAGTCCTTCGGCGACAGCGCGGACGCGCTGAAGAACGGCCAGATCGACGCGGCCTTTATCGTGGCCGGTGCTCCGACGACCGCCGTTACCGACCTTGCCACCACCAAGGACGTTTACCTCGTCTCCCTCGATGACGAGCATGTCGACCAGCTTCTTGCCAAGTGCCCGTACTACACCAAGGTCACCATCGGCAAGGACGTCTATGGTCTGGATTCCGACACCGTGACCGTTGCGGTCGGCGCAGTCATCCTTGCGCGCGACGACGTTTCTGAGGACGCCATCTACGCGCTCGTGGCCGATATCTTCGACAATGCGGCCAGCCTGACCGACACCCACGCCAAGTACGCCGAGATCAGCCCCGAGTACGGCGCTTCCATCACCTCCGTCCCCTATCATCCGGGCGCTGCCAAGTACTTCGCGGAAAAGGGCTTTGAGGTCCCCACCAAGTAAATCTTAACGCGTTTTACACGGTTTTCACAACTACGGCAGGGATCCCCTGCCGTAGTTGTCGCGCAAATCTGAAGAAAAGAAGGAGAGATGCACCTTGTCCCAGACTCCCGACAAGAACACCCCTGTGACTGCCAGCGACGACGCGCAGAACATTGCCGCCGACGTTGATGAGGTCATGCGCAAATATGACCGCGAATCCAACACCCGGATCTGGTCCGGCTGGCAGGCCGTCGTGATCAAGGTCTTTATGGCCGCCTTTGCCCTGCTGTGCATTTGCATGACGCTGTTTTCCACGGCCATGCCGGAGATCCGCCTGCCCGGCTTCATGGGCTTTATCGTGCTCGCGGGCTTCCTCAATTTCCCCGCCAGCAAGCACCATGTGAAGCCGAATTACCTGCCCTGGTACGACATCCTGCTGATGGTGATCGGCGCGGGCTGTTTCTTCTATTTTGCCTTCAACGCGATGACGATGATCAAGCTCGCCACGCGCATCCAGCCCATCCATGTCGTCATCGGCGTCGTCGGCATTCTGGTGCTCGTCGAGCTGTGCCGCCGCTGCGTGGGTCTGCCGATCCTGGTCGTGGCGGGTCTTCTGATCGTCTATGCGTTCTATAACCAGCTGAGCTACAACGCCAGCTTCTATCAGGCGCTCAAGAACATCATCTACAAGCTGTTCTATACCACGAGCGGTGTCATCGGCACGCCGATCAGCGTCTGCTATACCTACATCGTGCTGTTCATCATCTTCGGCGCGTTCCTCGAGCGCACGGGCATTGCGAATTTCTTCATTTCGTTTGCCAACCGCCTGACCGGCTGGTCCTCCGGCGGCCCGGCGAAGGTGGCGGTCATCTCGTCCGCGCTGTGCGGCATGGTGTCCGGCTCGTCCGTGGGCAACACGGTCACGACCGGCTCGTTCACCATCCCGATGATGAAAAAGACCGGCTACAAGCCGGAATTCGCCGGTGCGGTCGAGGCTGCGGCCTCCACCGGCGGACAGATCATGCCGCCCATCATGGGCGCGGCTGCCTTTTTGATGGCGGAGTACATCGGTATCCCGTATGCCAAGGTCGCGGTCAAGGCGATCCTGCCTGCCATTTTGTATTTTACCGGCATTTTCATCTCCGTGCATCTGGAGGCGAAGAAGCTCGGACTGCGCGGCATCCCCAGAGATCAGCTGCCGAAGTGGGGTCTGCTCGCGCGCGACTGCTATCTGATCCTGCCGCTGATCCTGCTCGTCTGGCTGGTCTCGTCCGGCGCGAAGACGATGTCGCACTCCGCGGCCTATTCCATCCTCGCGGCCATCGTGGTCGGCCTCGTCAACTTCTTCCTGACCCGGATGCGGAGCGCGGAAGAGAAGTCTGCGAAGACGACGGTCCGTGCGATCGGCGGCGCGCTGGCTGACAGCGGCAGGTCCGCGGTCGACTCGCTCGAGGCGGGCGCGAAGGGCGCGATCACGGTTGCCGTCGCGTGCGCGATGGCAGGTATCATCGCGGGCTGCATCACGGTCACGGGTCTGGCTTCGATCCTGATCAATGCCATCGTCCAGCTGGCGGGCAACGCGACGTTCATCGGCCTCATCCTGACCATGGTCTGCTGCATCATCCTCGGCATGGGCGTGCCGACGACGGCAAACTACTGCATCATGGCCTCCACCTGCGCGCCGATCCTCATCAAGATGGGGTATCCGCTCGTGGCGGCGCATTTCTTCGTGTTCTACTTCGGCATCGTCGCCGATATCACGCCGCCGGTCGCGCTGGCGGCCTACGCGGGCTCGGCCATTGCGAAGTCGAACCCCATGAAGACAGGCATCAACGCGACGAAGCTCGCCATCGCGGCCTTCATCGTGCCGTTCATCTTTGCGTACAACCCGCAGATGCTCTTTGAGAACGTCACGAGCGTCTTCCAGGTCGTCCAGATCGTCATCACGGCGCTGCTCGGCATTTTCGCCGTTGCCGCCGGTCTGGAGGGGTACATTCTCCGGAAGATGGGCTGGCCGCTGCGCGTGCTGGCTGTCATCGGCGGTCTGACGCTGCTGATCCCGGGTACGGTCTCCGACCTCATCGGCCTTGTGATCGTGGCGGGCATCATCGCGCTGCAGCTGCTGCAGAACAAGCGCGAGCGCAGCGAGGTCTGAGCGCATTTCTTCCCTCCCCTCTTGCAAAAATGCACGGCGCGGGATATAATATCTGTAAACAGATGGAACAGTCGCCAATATGGGAGGTACGATATGCACTGCAATGTCAAAACGCGCTGCGAGGCGCTGAAGGCGCTGGCGCAGAAGAAGCTTGGGACAGACGATCCCGCGGTGGTGGAGATCACGCGCGGCGGGAAGAACAGGTCCCACCATGTGCTGCGGCGGTCCGACATGAAGAAGGTCGGGCTGATCGCGGGCGGCGCGTTCGTCGCGCTGACGGCGCTGAACGTGTACAGCCACTACAAGCTCCACCAGAAGATCGCGGACCGGAAGCTCAAGAAGCAGCTCGCGCCGCTCAACGCCCAGCTCGACGAGCTGCGCACAGAGAACGAAGCGCTCCGGCAGGCGCTGGCCGAGCTCAAGCCCCGACCGGCTGCTCCGCAGCCCGCGCCCGCCCCGGAAGCCGAAGCCTCCGAGCCGCAGGCCTGAACCCAGAAAAACCCGGACCCTGCATTGCAGGGTCCGGGCTCTTTTTATGTTTTATTCGGTCAGCTCGCGGATATATGCGGCCACGGCGGCGACGGCTTCGTTGTCCTGCAGGCGCCAGCGGGTCTGGGTGGAAAGGTTGGTGAAGGTGCCGAGGGGCGGCTGGATCAGCGAGACGGTATAATAGGCGACGATCCCATTCGACGGATCGAATACCTCTACTCTCGCGTACTCTCCGACGCGCAGGGTCAAGCCGGGCGGAAAGTCGCTTTCTGGCTGTTTGAAATACCGCCGGACGCGGAGCGCCGACAGAAGCTCCAGCAGCTGCGCTTTCTTCTCCGGATCGTCCACAAAGATACGGTCATCGCTGAAACTGTCTATGGTAACTCGCAGGCGGCAATTTTCCGGCAGCACGACCTCCCTCGGCCGGAACCAGCCGAACAGGCCCAGCCCCACCACCAGGAGGACAGCAAGCAGGATCACAAGCTTTTTGGCGCGCATGGCGGTTCCCATCCTTTCTCCGGTCATGCCGGGCGCGAGGCGCGGTATTGTGCTGTTTACCGGACGTTCTCGTCCGAGCAGACGGTATAATCCATGCCGGACTCTGTCCGATGGATCGTCAGGCTATAGGGGTGCAGGGTCCCGTCTGCTTCAGTCAGGGCCACATAGACGGTCCGGTCGATCAGATACGGCGTCACGGTGTCGGAAATGGGCCAGCCGTGTCCGGCCGCCAGTGTGATCGTGTTGCCCCCGTGGCTGTCGCCGGAAACGATGCTCACGTTTGCGTCCCGCGCATCGGGGTCCTCCTGTTTTGTTTCGAACAGGATCATCAGGTCGGTCGTTCCGTCGCCGTCGAAGTCATCGGCGAAGAAAAAGATCGGTTTTGTCTCGTCGATCGGTTCTGCTCGTCCTGCCGTAAACGACTCATACAGGGTCTGCAGCTGCGGCGTCAGGGTCTGGAGCGGAAGCAGCTTGCCGTCGGCGTCGGGTGCGGGCTCCGGGTCAGGTTCGGGCGTCTTTTGCTCCGGGGCGGTCTCGGAGAGGTCTGTGGTCGGCAGGATCGTGATGTGCTCGGTCGCGTAGGCAATGGATGACTGTATCATCCTCTGGCAATAGGCCAGCGCGGCGCAGCAGATGAGCAGGATAGCCAGCGCCGCAGCCAGAATGCAGCGCCGCCGGTATTGTTTCTGGTAGGTCTGCAGCTGCTCCGGGGAGATGCTGCTCAGCAGCTCCTGTGCGGTCTCGTCCGGGGTGCCGAATTGGGCGATCAGGGCGTCCAGCGTGGCGCAGTCGGGCGCGGATTCGGCCAGCTCCTCCTGCAGCCCGGCCAGCAGCTGCCGCCGCTGGCGCGCTGGGAGCGGAAGCTTCTTCCGGACAGCCCGGCAATACTGCTGCATGACGGTATTTGTGTGTTTCATCCGTCCCATCCCTCCATCAGCTGCCGGAACACGCCGGAGATCTCGTCGTATTCGGCCAGTGTCTGCCGCAGATACTCGCGTCCCGCGGCTGTAACGGCATAGTAATTCCGCGCACGGCCATCGACGATCTCGCTTGCGCTGATGGTCAGATAGCCCTGCTCCTCCAGCCGGTACAGGACGGGATACAGCAGAGAAAGCTGATATTTTCCGCCTGAGCGCTGCTTTAATTCCTGGATCAGTTCGTACCCATACATCGGACGGTCCGACAGGATGCGCAGGACCGCCAGCGGGCTGGTTGCCCGCTTGAAATAAGCCAGAAACGAATGCCCGAAGTCCTCCCGCTTCGCCATAGGCCTCCCTCCTTCCGGATGAGGGTGTCGATAATATTTATATAGCATGGTATTTTTGTAAAGTCAATATAAAGCATTGACAAATATAAAATTTTCGTGTATTTTGGAAACAGAAGAAAGTTTTCCCTTGAAGATCAAAAAGAATTGCAGAAAGGCGTGACAATATGCAGACGAAGACCTATCATCTGATCTGTTATTTTCTGTTTGCGCTGGCGCTGGTACTGATCGGGACGATCGGGAGTGCGGGGATCCTGGTGGCTGCCTGCGCGGCGGAGGATACGATGGGCTCCGCAGTCAATCGGCTGTGCGAGCTGCATCTGATCGTGCCGCTGGTGCTCGGCATCGTGATCCTGCTGATCGGGCTTCTCATGCTCCTCCCGCAGGTCTGGCCGGTGAATCTGCTGGAGCGGCCGGCGGAGGGAGAAGAAAAAGCCGCCGCCTCGGATTCAAAGGAGGCGTAAGCATGCAAAACGAACCGCAGCCATCCGTGAAACGGATCTATGCACGTATCTGCATCATCATTGGGATACTCGGCATTGCGTGCACGTATAGCCCGCTGATTCTTCCTGTTCCATGGAAGACAGAAACAAAAGTGCTGCTGGTCGTGATCGGCGGAATTTTGATCCTGTGTTCGCTTGTAATCAAATTTCATCTGCTGCGGTGCCCGTATTGCGGCTGGGGCGGCCTGATCCCGCAGTGGTATCGGAACGATACCTATTGCTGTCCCAAGTGCGGCAACCGGATCCATTGGGAATAAGGCCCTGTGCTGATACAACAGAGCAGAAAGGACGGGACGCCGATATGCGATTCAAGCTTCTGCCCATATTCGCAGCCCTCCTGCTGTTATGCGGCTGCGGCGGGGCGCGGACGCTGGCGGATGTGAGCGGCTGCGGGCAATGGAGCAGGGTCCAGATCATCGAATGGTATGAACAGGGCGGCAGTGCGGGTACGCAGCTTCCGGCGGACAGCCTCAGCCCCGATACGCTGCGGGAGCTGCTGGGCAGCACGTATGTCAGGCGCTCCTATGCGTCCATGGAACTGCCCGTCCCGTGCGTGCAGATCTTTTTGACGGCAGACGACGGTGCGCTTTTCACGCTCGCGATCGGCGAAAACGGCCGGGTGATCCTGTCAGACCATTCCGGCAGCGCAGCCAAATCTACCTGCTGGAAGACCGACTCCTCTGCGCTGTACCGCTCCCTGCTGTCCGCAGCCGGAACCGAATCCTGACGATAAAAAAGTTCCGGCCCCCGCCTGATAGACAGGTGTTCGTAAAACAGTTAATCCTCCGTATGGCTTAGACCATTCGGAGGATTTGTTTATGTCTAATCTTCAAACTTGCTGGCGGCAAACGGTTTGTCAAAACCGTTTGCGGACGGCAAGTCCACAGGGGATAGCCGCTTTAGCAGCGCAAGGGGGTGTAGCCACCTTGACGGAAGGTCGTGACGAAATATTCTCGGTCAGGCAGTTTTCCTCTGCTGACCGGGAATGAAGCGACCCAGGACGCACTACTCTCGACAGAGAGTATAGAAG
>CDZG01022073.1_pt1 | contig 19967 bp, 8 predicted proteins | sample 557741 | NCBI WGS metagenome assembly CDZG01 (sample SAMEA3182086, study PRJEB8094) | gut metagenome | biome: human; feature: gut; material: Stool; isolation source: human stools | place: Canada | collected 2013-01-21
TCAATAAAAACTTTTATTTTTACACCCGTAAAATTATAAATATTATGAGAAACCCTAGCTTATTACTGCTAATTGTTGTTTTTATATTAGCACCCTTCAAGTTGAGTGCGGCGGCAGATACGGTTGTTGTCCGCGAAACCCGGATTCCTGTGTTGATTGAAAGGCAGGATAATGAGTTGTTTCATTTACGTATAGAGGCTACTCAAAGTCAGATGCTGAATGAAGTGAAGTTGGACTTCGGCAAAGACGTGAATTTGAATGAAATTGAATCTGTGAAACTGTATTATGGTGGAACTGAAAGCGTGGAGAGGAGGGGAAAGACTTATTTTGCTCCGGTAGATTATATATCTAATAATACTCCGGGAAAAACATTGGCTGCCAATACTTCTTATTCCGTTTTGAAGTCGGAAGTGAAGGCCCCGAAGCGTGAGGTTGTATTGAAAGCTGACCAAAAATTGTTTCCGGGAGTGAATTATTTTTGGATTAGCCTGCAAATGAAGCCTGTTGCTTCTATCTTGTCCAAAGTGTCGGCAGAAGTGGTGGAAGCTAAGATTGACGGACAGGTTGCTCCTTTGAAGATAGCCCGTAAGGCGGATACCCATTATATGGGGATCGGCGTGCGTCATGCCGGTGACGACGGGGCTGCTGCCTATCGTATTCCCGGATTGGCCACTTCAAATAAAGGAACCTTGTTGGGGGTATATGATGTACGCTATAATAATAGTGCGGATTTACAGGAGTATGTGGAAATAGGTCTGAGCAGAAGTACGGACGGAGGTCAGACTTGGGAGAAAATGCGCATTCCGATGGCATTTGGTGAATATGATGGGTTGCCTAAAGCACAGAATGGAGTAGGCGATCCGGCCATTTTGGTTGATAAGAAGACAGGAACTATCTGGATTGTCGCTGCCTGGACACATGGTATGGGAAATGGGCGTGCGTGGTGGAATTCACAAACAGGCATGGACCGTAATCATACAGCACAATTAATGATGGTGAAAAGTGATGATGATGGTAAGACCTGGTCGGAGCCTATGAATATAACAGAACAGGTGAAAGATCCGTCATGGTATTTCTTGCTGCAAGGTCCCGGTAGAGGTATCTCTATGGAAGATGGAACATTGGTCTTTGCCAGCCAGTATATTGGCAATGACCGTATTCCTAATGCCGGTATTATATACAGTAAGGATCATGGAAAAACCTGGAATATCAGTACATTGGCACGCACTAATACAACTGAATCTCAGGTAGCGGAAGTGGAACCGGGAGTGCTGATGCTGAATATGCGTGATAATCGTGGTGGCAGTCGTGCCGTTTCTACAACTACAGATTTAGGTAAAACATGGAAAGAACATGAGTCTTCACGTACAGCCTTACAGGAACCGGTTTGTATGGCCAGTTTGATTAGTGTTAAAGCTAAAGAGAATGTATTGGGTAAAGACATCCTTTTGTTCTCTAATCCGAATGATGCCAAGAACCGTCATAGCATTACCATCAAAGCAAGTCTGGATGGTGGGGTGACTTGGTTGCCCGAGAATCAATTGCTGCTGGATGCCGGTTGGGGTTGGGGATACAGCTGCTTGACTATGATTGACAAGGAAACAGTAGGAATTTTATATGAAAGCAGTGTGGCCCACATGACTTTCCAAGCGATAAAGCTGAAAGATATTATTAAGACCAAATAAATAATGAAACGCAGATTTTCTAGTTTTATTGGTATGATACTGGTTTGTGCTGTAACTATAGCACAAACCAGTATCTCGTTACTTCCTAAACCTCAGTTGTATAAGGATACGGGGAAGAACTTTACTATGGGAAAGGTGAAACTTTCTACTCCGGTGTTGAGGCCGGAGTGGGAAGTTTTTATCATGAATGCAGGTGGTGAGATTGTTGAACACTCGTCATCGGTGATTGAAGTGGAACTGGTTCCGTCTATTGAGGAAGCCAGGCTAAACGGGGCTGAAGCCTATCGTCTTTCTGTTTCAAACAAGCGGATAAAGATAGAGGCTGTAACAGAACAGGGAGTGTATTGGGCTATGCAGACACTTCGGCAATTGGAACGGAAAAAAGGGAAGAGAAGTTCTGTTGCCGGATGTGAGATTGTAGACTGGCCGGCATTCCGGATACGCGGATTTATGCAGGATGTGGGACGCAGTTATATTTCAATGGAAGAATTGAAAAGAGAGATCGAGATTTTATCTCGGTTTAAGATTAATGTATTTCATTGGCATCTTACTGAAAACCAGGCATGGAGATTGGAAAGTAAAATCTTTCCTATGCTGAATGATAGTGTGAATACCATCCGTATGCCGGGTAAATATTATACGCTGGAAGAGGCACGCGATTTGGTGGATTTTTGTAAGAAACATCAGGTGTTGTTGATTCCTGAGATAGATATGCCGGGGCATAGTGCTGCCTTTGTGCGTGCTTTCCGCCATGATATGCAAAGTCCGGAAGGGATGAAAATATTGAAACTGTTGCTGGATGAGGTGTGTGAGACATTTGATGTGCCTTATTTACATATAGGTACAGATGAGGTGGAGTTTACCAATCCGCATTTTGTACCCGAAATAGTGGCGTATGTACGCTCAAAAGGGAAAAAAGTAATATCCTGGAATCCGGGCTGGCACTATAAACCGGGGGAAATAGACATGACACATTTGTGGAGTTACCGTGGAAAGGCGCAACCGGGTATTCCTGCTATCGATTCCAAATTTCATTATCTGAATCATTTTGATGTTTTCGGTGATATTGTAGCTTTGTACAACAGCCGTATTTATGATCAGGCAGAAGGCAGTGAGGACATTGCGGGAACTATATTGGCTTTGTGGCACGATCGTTTGATTGACAATGAGTGGAATCTGGTTATTGAAAATGGCTTGTATCCCAATATGCTTGCTATTGCCGAGCGTGCCTGGAGAGGGGGAGGTACGGAATATTTTGACGGACTGGGTACGATACTTCCACCCGAAGACACGGAAGCATTCAAAGAATTCGCTGATTTTGAAAAGCGTATGTTGTGGCATAAGGAGCATACGTTTAAAGGATATCCTTTCGCCTATGTAAAACAGACTAATGTAAAATGGAATATTACGGATGCTTTTCCTAATGGGGGAGATATGGATAAGGTGTTCCCGCCTGAACAGGAATTAAAGGATACCTATCATTATAACGGGAATACGTATGGTGTACGTCAGGCAATAGGGGCAGGTATTTATTTACGCCATGTCTGGGGGACGTTTGTTCCCGGATTTTATGCCGATCCTAAAGAGGATCATACCGCGTATGCATATACTTGGGTATATTCTCCTAAAGATCAGGAAGTGGGGTTATGGGCAGAATTTCAGAATTATAGCCGTTCGGAGATGGATCTGGCTCCGCTGCAAGGTAAATGGGATTATAAAGGTAGCCGTATTTGGATTAATGATAGGGAGATAATGCCTCCTGTATGGACAGCAACCCATCAGGTGAAGAGTAATGAAATTCCATTAGGAAATGAAAATTGTGTGGCACGTTCTCCACTGGCTGTGCATTTAAATAAGGGTTGGAATAAAGTGTTCCTGAAATTACCTGTCGGTAAGTTCAGGATGGACCAGACGCGTCTTGTGAAGTGGATGTTTACTGCTGTCTTTGTGACTCCTGACGGAGAAAGGGCGGCAGAGGGATTGATTTATTCACCAGATAAACAAAAATAAAATGAAACGTATTGTCTTATTGTTATTGGGATTATTATTAGCGTTACCCCAGTTTGCTCAGGAACGCAAGTATTCTACTTTTTATGAGCAGAGAGCGACTTTGTTTGAAGAACTTCCGGTTACTTCAAAAGATATTATTTTTTTAGGGAACAGTATTACCAACGGTTGCGAGTGGGCTGAGTTGTTCCAAAATAAGAATGTGAAGAACAGAGGTATCAGTGGAGATATCTGTATGGGGGTATATGACCGTTTGGATCCGATTGTAAAGGGAAAACCGGCAAAGATTTTTTTATTGATCGGTATCAATGATGTTTCTCGGGGAACGTCTGCGGATAAAATTATTTCAGAAATAAGTATGATTGTTCGGAAAATAAAGCAAGAATCTCCAAAAACAAAATTATATTTGCAAAGTGTATTGCCGGTGAATGATTGTTACGGTATGTTTAACGGGCATACATCACGCTGGCAGGTGGTAAAACAAATTAATGATTTGTTGGAACCATTGGCGGTAAAGGAAGGAGTTGCCTATATTGATTTGTATAGTCATTTTGTGGAGAAAGAGACAGGTAAGATGAATCCAGTATACACTAATGACGGATTACATTTATTAGGAAAGGGATACTTGCTGTGGCGTGATATTGTAAAACCTTATGTTGACCAGAAATGAAGAAGACATTAATACTGATTTTATGTTTGTTTCTTTGTACCGTTTCATTTGCACGGAAGCGGGTGAAGGTTGCTTGTGTAGGTAATAGCATTACCTATGGCATAGGTGTATCCGATCCTGATAAGGAGTCCTATCCTGCCCGGTTACAGCAAATGCTGGGTGAAGGGTATACGGTGGAGCGTTTTGGAAAGCCGGGAGCTACGTTGCTGAACAAGGGACACCGGCCTTTTATGCAACAGAAAGAGTTTAAGGATGCATTGGCTTTTGCTGGTGATGTAGTGGTTATTCATTTAGGAGTGAATGATACAGATCCGCGTGATTGGCCCAATTACCGTGATTTTTTTATAGCGGATTATCGTGCACTGATTGATTCGTTCAGAGTGGCGAATCCTGAATGTCGTATTTTGATTGCCCGTCTGACTCCGATTGCCGACCGTCATCCGCGGTTTGAGTCCGGCACACGCGACTGGCATGATGAGATTCAGCTGGCTATAGAAACGATAGCGAAATACGCACAAGTACAGTTGATAGATTTTCATGCACCTTTATATCCATATCCTTTTATGTTACCCGATGCTGTCCATCCTGATAAGGAAGGTGCGGCTGTCCTGGCAAAAACGGTGTATGAAGGCATAACCGGTGATTTTGGCGGTTTGCAAATGCCGGAAATTTATACGGACAATATGGTATTGCAGCATGGGCGTCTGCTGACTATTCAGGGAAAAGCGGATGCCGGTGAGAAAGTGACTGTTTCCATAGACAGGCAGAAACTTCAGGCTGTGACGGGAGCAGATGGAAAGTGGGCGGTGGATGTCCGGCCATTGAAGGCGGGCGGTCCATATACGCTGACTGTTTCTACAGAAAAACGGAAACTGGTCTATGAAAATGTGTTGGCGGGAGAAGTGTGGCTCTGTTCCGGACAATCGAATATGGAGTTTTATCTGAATTGGAGTGCGACTGCCGCACAAGATGTTCCTCAAGCTGCAAATAGCAATATCCGTTTTTATGATATGAAAGCCCGTTGGCGTACGGATGCGGTGGAGTGGGATGCTTCGGTACTCGATTCATTGAATCATCTGCAATATTATAAGGATACACGGTGGACAGTTTGTTCGCCTGAAACAGCCGGTAATTTCTCGGCGGTGGCTTACTATTTCGGAAAGAAATTGCAGGATAGTTTGCAAGTTCCTGTAGGACTGATTTGCAATGCCATTGGCGGATCTCCTACTGAAGCATGGATAGACCGTAGTACATTGGAATATCGTTTTCCGGCTATCTTACGTAATTGGATGCAGAATGATTTTATTCAAGACTGGGTGCGTGGGCGTGCTGCCTTGAATGTAAAGCAGTCTTCCAATAAATTGCAACGCCATCCTTATGAGCCTTGTTATTTGTATGAATCGGGTATCCGTCCTTTGGAACAGTTTCCGGTCAAAGGCTTTATTTGGTATCAGGGTGAGTCCAATGCCCATAATCGGGAGGCTCATGAAAAGTTGTTCGGATTGTTGGTGGAAAGTTGGCGCAAGAATTGGGGGGATGCGGAACTTCCATTCTATTTTGTCCAATTGTCCAGTATAGACCGTCCGTCATGGACTTGGTTCCGTGATAGCCAGCGTCGTTTGATGGCGGAGATTCCTCATACCGGTATGGCTGTCAGTTCAGATAGGGGAGACTCATTGGACGTACACCCCAAACAGAAAAGAGAAGTCGGTGAACGGTTGGCTGCATGGGCTTTGAATAAAACATACGGATATAAAAATGTCATTCCTTCGGGACCGCTTTATAAATCGGTCGTATTTAGTGGAGGTGCGGCTTATATTTCTTTTGATTATGCGGAGGAGTTGTCGACTTCGGATGGGAAATCGCTTCGTACATTCGAAGTGGCAGGTGATGATGGATTATTTTATCCGGCACAGGCTGTTGTTGAAAACGGTAAAATAAAAGTATGGAGTGACAAGGTGAAAGAGCCGGAAACGGTTCGTTACGGATGGCAGCCATTTACCCGTGCCAATCTGGTAAATGGCGCCGGTTTGCCTGCATCCACATTCCGGGCTGAATAGTATATAAATTAATAAAGATAGGTAAGATGAAGAAAACATTAAAAGTTTTGATGATGTTAGGATGCTTTCCGATGATGCTCAGTGCAAAGGAGTATAAGAAGTCAGAGAGTCTGAGTCTTGATAAGGGATGGGAGTTCGCCCAGGTCGGCCGGAATGAATGGTTGCCGGCTACGGTGCCCGGAACGGTACATCAGGATTTGATTTCTCATAATAAGCTGCCCAATCCATTTTATGGGATGAATGAGCAAAAAGTGCAGTGGGTGGAGAATGAGGACTGGGTCTATAAAACTACTTTTAATGTGACGGATGAGCAACTCTCGCGGGATGCTGCCTTGTTGATTTTGGAAGGGTTGGATACGTATGCGGATATTTACCTGAACGGCTCTTTGTTGGAACGTACGGACAATATGTTTGTCGGCTATACTCTTCCGGTAAAAGAGGTGTTGCGGAAGGGAGAAAACCATTTGCAGATTCTGTTTCATTCACCTGTCAAGCAAACTTTACCCCAATGGGAAACCAATGGTTTTGATTATCCTGCTGATAATGATCATAGTGATAAGCGGGTTAGTATCTATAGCCGTAAAGCGCCTTACAGTTATGGCTGGGATTGGGGAATCCGCTTGGTAACCAGTGGTATCTGGCGGCCTGTGACACTGACTTTCTATGATGTGGCACGCATTGATGATTACTATGTACGTCAGGCTTCGGTAACAAAAGATCTGGCGAAAGTTGAAAACCGCCTGACTGTAAACAGTGTTTCTGCAACTCCTCAGAAAGCGGAAGTAACCGTTGCTTATTCTTATAAGGAGGGTGAAAAGGTAACCGAACAGAAAGAGGTGACATTGCAGCCGGGAACAAACCATATTCTTCTTCCCATAGAGATACGGCAGCCTCATTTATGGATGCCTAATGGTTGGGGGGAACCTGCATTGTATGACTTTGAAGCCGTAATAAAGGTGGATGGTAAAGTGATAGCTTCTCAAAAAGAGCGTATCGGACTCCGTACAATAAAGGTGGTGAAAGAAAAAGACGATCAGGGAGAATCCTTCTATTTTGTAGTCAATGGTGAACCTATGTTTGCCAAAGGCGCGAATTTTATCCCGGATGATGCTTTGCTGCCTAACATTACTGAAGAACGTTACCGCCAGTTGTTCAAGGATGTGAAAGATGCCAATATGAATATGATTCGTGTATGGGGTGGAGGAATTTATGAGGATGATGCTTTTTACCAGGCGGCGGACGAGAATGGAATTTTAGTTTGGCAGGATTTTATTTTTGCCTGCACTACTTATCCGTCCGATCCTGCTTTTATGAAACGGGTAGAGGCCGAGGCGGAATATAATATCAAGCGTTTACGGAACCATGCCAGTCTGGCTATGTGGTGTGGAAACAATGAAATTTATGAAGGTATGCGCTACTGGGGATGGGATAAGAAATACACTGATCCCGGTATTATGGAAGGAATGAAGCAGGGCTATGACAAACTTTTCCGTGAGTTGTTGCCTCGTAAAGTAGCTGAACTTGATCCGGACCGTTTCTATATGCATGGTTCTCCGTACGAGGCCAATTGGGGACGTCCCGAAAGTTGGAAGATTGCCGACAGCCATAATTGGGGTATCTGGTATGGTCAGAAACCGTTTGAAAGTCTGGATACGGAAATTCCGCGTTTTATGAGTGAGTTTGGTTTTCAGGCATTTCCTGAAATGAAGACGATTGCTACTTTTGCCTCACCGGAAGATTATGCATTGGAATCGGAGGTGATGAATGCTCATCAAAAAGCCACTATCGGTAATTTCCTCATCAAGAAGACTATGGGACTGTATTATAAAGTGCCTGAAGATTTCGATCAGTTGGTTTATATGGGTTTGGTTTTGCAGGGGGTAGGAGTGCGCCAGGGTTTGGAAGCCCATCGTCGTAACCGTCCCTATTGTATGGGAACTTTATATTGGCAGCTGAATGACAGCTGGCCGGTCGTTTCCTGGTCGAGCATTGATTATTATGGCAATTGGAAAGCGTTGCATTATCAGGCAAAAAGAGCTTTTGCTCCGGTATTGGTAGATGCTGTCAAGGAAGGGGAGGATTTGAATATTTATGTTATGTCGGACAAACTGGAAGCGGATAAAGAGGTGACTTTATTGTTGCGTGTGATGGATTTTAATGGAAAGGTTCTGACTAAAAAGAGTATCAAGGGCGAGGTTCCGGCCAATGCTTCCACCTTATATTATAAGGAACCTTATGCAGGTATGACAACAAGTCCTCAAAATACTTTTCTTCTAATGACATTAAAAAATAAGAAAGGTGAGGTTTTATCCGAAGAAATTTATTACTTTAACCACGCAAAAGATCAGGAGCTTCCGAAGACCGAGATCCGCTATAAAGTGAAGCCGATGGATGGAAAATATGAAGTGACTCTGTCTGCCAGACAGCTGGCCAGGGATGTGTTCATAGAGATTCCTGTTCAGGGTGCGAGATTTACTGACAACTTCTTTGACTTGTTGCCGGGACAGACAAAGAAAGTGATTATTACTTCAGATAAACTGAAGAAGAATGAAAAGGTTGATATAACTATTAAGCAATTAAGTGATACTAACTAATCAATTAATATCTATTATGAAAACTTTAATGGGCCTTGCAGGGCTGACAATGGCAGGTTTTATGCTTTTATCCTGTAACACAGAAGTGAAAGAAGCAAATTATCAGATAATTCCGTTACCGCAGGAAATTTCGGTAATGGATCAGGCTGCTCCGTTTATTTTGTCAAATGGAACTAAGATAATGTATCCGGAAGGCAATGAAAAAATGCAAAAGAACGCTGAATTTTTGGCAAGTTATATCAAAGATCTTACCGGAAAGTCATTGGCTGTACAAGCCGGTACAGACGGCAAAGGAATAATCCTGCAATTAGGTGGAAATGCTGAAAATCCTGAAGGATACCAGTTAAAGGTAACCAGCGACCAAGTGGTTATTTCAGGACCTACGGAAGCCGGAGTATTTTATGGCATCCAGACGTTGCGTAAATCTATTCCGGTAGCACAAGGAGTGGATATCGCTTTACCGGCGGTTGAAATCAATGACTATCCTCGTTTCTCTTATCGTGGTGCAATGTTGGATGTGTCACGTCATTTTTTCCCGGTAGATTCTGTAAAGCGTTTTATTGATATGCTGGCTTTGCACAACATCAACCGTTTCCACTGGCATTTGTCTGAAGACCAGGGATGGAGAATCGAAATCAAGAGTCGTCCTGAACTGACTGAAATAGGTTCTAAAAGAGCGGAAACGGTTATCGGACATAACTCGGGAAAATATGATGGCAAGCCTTATGGTGGATTCTTCACACAGGAAGAAGCAAAAGAAATTGTAGCTTATGCTGCCGAACGTCATATTACGGTTATACCGGAAATTGATATGCCGGGACACATGCAGGCTGCTTTGGCTGCATATCCTAACTTGGGCTGTACTGGTGGTCCGTACGAAGTATGGAAAATCTGGGGGGTATCAGAAGATGTGCTTTGCGCAGGAAATGATGAAACCTTGAAATTCATTGAAGATGTATTAGGGGAAATTATTCAGATTTTCCCATCAGAATATATTCATGTAGGTGGTGACGAATGTCCTAAGGTACGTTGGGCAAAATGTCCAAAGTGCCAGGCTCGTATCAAGGCTTTAGGTCTTAAGTCTGACAAGAATCATACTGCCGAGGAAAGATTGCAGAGTTTCATTATCAATCATGCAGAGAAGTTCCTGAACGGACACGGACGTCAGATTATCGGTTGGGATGAAATTCTGGAAGGCGGATTGGCTCCCAATGCCACTGTAATGTCATGGCGTGGTGTTGCCGGAGGTATTGAAGCCGCAAAACAGAAACATGATGTAATTATGACTCCTAATACTTATTTGTATTTCGACTATTACCAAACCAAGGATATTGCTAATGAACCTGAGGCTATTGGTGGATATGTACCCGTTGAAACAGTATATAACTATGAGCCGATGCCGGCTGATCTGACTCCGGAAGAGCAGAAATACATCATTGGCGTACAGGCCAACTTATGGACTGAATACATTCCTACCTACAGTCAGGTAGAATATATGGAATTACCCCGTATGGCTGCTTTGTCTGAAATTCAGTGGACCATGCCGGAAAAGAAAAACTATGAAGGTTTCTTGAAGCGTTTGCCTCAGTTGGTAGATATTTATGATGTTTATAAATATAATTATGCCAAGCATGTCTTTGATGTAAATGCTGTATTTACTCCTAATCCGAAAGATGGTACGCTGGATGTTACTTTGTCTACTATTGATAATAGTCCTATCTATTACACTTTGGATGGAACGGAACCTTCCGCTGCTTCCCAGTTGTATACGGAAACATTGAAATTGAAACAGAATTGTACTTTTAAAGCGATTACTGTACGTCCTGCAGGAAATAGCCGTGTGGTTACAGAGGAAATTGCTTTTAACAAGGCTAGTATGAAACCTGTCACTATGTTGCAACCGGTAAACAAGCAATATGAATTCAAAGGCGCTCCCACTTTGGTGGACGGATTGAAAGGTAACGGTAACTATAAGACGGGCCGTTGGATTGCTTTCTATAAAAATGATATGGAAGCAGTTATTGATATGCAGCAACCGACAGAAATCAGCAGCGCTTCTATTTCTACTTGTGTGGAAAAAGGTGACTGGGTGTTTGATGCCCGTGCTTTTTCTGTAGCTGTATCCGAAGACGGAAAGAACTTTAAGGAAATTGCTTCAGAAAAATATCCGGCAATGAAGCAGGATGACAAGAATGGAGTGTTCAACCATACGTTGACTTTCGATCCGGTGACTGCCCGTTATGTGAAAGTGACCGCTTTAGCGGAACATAGCATTCCTGCTTGGCACGGTGGCAAAGGAAATCCGGCTTTCTTGTTTGTTGATGAAATTTCATTAAATTGATAGTTATATTCAAATAATGACTGTGTGCCAAAAGTGTGATAGAGTACCGTTGGGCGTGAGGTGGAATGCCTCCGTCCATATGCGTAAGGAATGCTGTGTTTGCGTTGGTGCAATCCGTTTCTGGGGCAAGCGGGATGGCTGATTTGCTTTTGGCACACTTTTTATTATTTGCTTCACCATGAAAACATGATCAGAAAAATAATATATGGCGTTTATGCGATACTGGGCATGATGACAATGGCTGCTTGTAGCGGTCAATCGGATGCTTCTGAAATATCTCTTGAGAAAATGCATGGGTTCCCTACAGAGAATACCGGTTTTCTTAAGGGAGTTTCTGCATTATATGCGGGAGTGATTGAAGGAAATTTGCTGATAGCCGGAGGTTGTAATTTCCCTGATATACCGGTAGCCGATGGAGGAAAAAAAGCTTATTATCGGGATATATATATCGCCCCTTTGTCAAATGATACGGCTTTTGAGTGGAAGAAAATAGGCCAACTGCCTCAGGCAGCAGCTTATGGAGTCACTATTTCTACTGAAAAAGGGTTAATTTGTGTTGGAGGGACTACGGCAACACACAGCTTGTCTGATGTTTTTCTTTTATCTTTGCAAAAAGACACCTTGAAAAGAGATACTTTGCCCTCTTTGCCTGTAACTATGGATAATATGGCAGGTGCATTAGTAGGACATTCACTATATATTGTCGGTGGAAATGTAAATGGCATTCCATCCTCGGCCATGTACATGCTTGATCTGTCGGATTTGTCTGGAGGATGGAAAAGAGAAACAGATATTCCGGGTGAACCCAGAGTACAATCTGTTTGCGTGGCACAAGATGGAAAACTTTATGTGTGGGGGGGATTTGCCCCGGCTGTTGAAGGGCATCAGGCTTCTTTGTCAGTAGATGGATATATGTATTCTCCGGAAACGAAAGAATGGTCATCGGTTGCCACCCCGTATGATGCGGAAGGTAATGAGATCTCTTTAGGTGGTGGAATGGGAACCTCTTTTGGCGAGGGTATGATATTGTGTGCCGGAGGAGTTGATAAGGATATATTCTTAAAAGCTCTGCAAGGTATTTATGCGGGAAAAGAATATTTGTCACATCCTGTAGAGTGGTATCGGTTTAATAGAAACCTGCTGCTCTATCATCCGCAGACGGATAAATGGACTACATTAGGCGAATATGAACAAGGTGCGCGTGCCGGAGCTGTAATAGTTTCGCAGGACGGATTTCATTATATTATTAATGGAGAATTGAAACCAGGCATTCGTACTAATGAAATTAATAGAATTAAAGAAAAGAGAAGATGAGAAGATTGATTATATTGGCGGAAGTTGCATTGGGCTTGCTGTTTGCAAGTTGCACGAAAGAAGAGCAACGCACACTTTCTGTTATTCCCGCACCATTAAAGGTGGAATTACAGCAGGAAGTGTTTTCATTGAATTCGGAAACAGGGTTATATATAGATGCGTCTGAGGGGGACAAGAAGATTTTGGAAGATTATCTGGTGGCTTCTTCCATGAATTTGAAACCGGTAATAGCAGAAGAGGGACATAATGTTGTCTTGAAACAAGTGGCGGAACTGCCGGAGGTAAACTCTTCCGAGGGATATGTTCTGACGGTAACTCCTGATCAGGTACTTATTCGTGCAACTTCCGGGGCAGGATTGTTCTATGGAGTTCAGACTATGCTGCAAATGGTTGATGAAAAAGGATTGCCGGCAGGAGTCATTACGGATGAACCCCGTTTTGCTTATCGTGGCTTTATGATGGATGTTTCCCGTCATTTCTTCGATAAGGAATTTATAAAAAAGCAGATGGATGCTTTGGCATATTATAAATTGAACCGTCTGCATCTGCATCTTACTGACGCTGCGGGCTGGCGTCTTGAAATAAAAAAATATCCCCGTCTGACAGAATTTGCGGCATGGCGTGAGTTTCCTACCTGGAAAGAATGGTGGAATAACGGACGACGGTATGAAGAAGAAGGCAGTAAAGATGCTTACGGAGGTTATTATACTCAAGATGATATCCGCGAACTGGTGGCATACGCTCAGGAACGTTTTATTACTGTTATTCCTGAGATAGAGATGCCTGCGCATTCGGAAGAAGTACTGACTGCTTATCCTGAGTTGTCTTGTACACACGAACCTTACAAACAAGCCGATTTCTGTGTCGGTAATGAAAAGACTTTTGAGTTTCTGGAAAATGTGTTGACAGAGGTAATGGAACTTTTCCCGTCCGAATATATTCATATAGGAGGGGATGAGGCAGGTAAAGCCTCATGGCCCACTTGCAAACTGTGCCAGACACGTATGAAAAAAGAAGGCTTGAAAGATGTGAACGAGTTACAGAGTTATCTGATTCATCGTATTGAGGTCTTTTTGAATGCCCACGGACGTAAATTATTGGGTTGGGATGAAATATTGGAAGGTGGTTTGGCACCTAATGCCACTGTCATGTCATGGCGTGGCACGGAAGGGGGAATGAAAGCGGTTGATTCCGGCCACATGGCTATTATGAGTCCGGGTGAGTTCTGCTATTTTGATTCTTATCAGGATGCTCCTGATTCCCAGCCGGAAGCAATAGGAGGCTATCTGCCTTTGTCCAAAGTTTATTCATTTAATCCTGTACCCGATACTTTGAGTGCGGATAAAGTCCAGTTGGTGTATGGAGTACAAGCTAATTTATTCACAGAATATATTCCGACTCCGGAACATGCGGAAATGATGATTTATCCTCGTATTCTTGCCTTGGCGGAAGTTGCTTGGAGTGCCCCTTCTGTGAAGAACTATGATGATTTTCATGTTCGTGCATTGAAAGAGGTAGAGGCATTGAAAGCTGAAGGATACCATCCTTTTGATTTGAAAAATGAGATAGGAAATCGTCCGGGAGCGGATCAGCCCGTACAACATTTGGCAGTAGGTAAGAAAGTGGCTTACGGACCGGATGCCGCTTATTATCCCGGCTATTCGGCCGGTGGTGACAGTGCCTTGGTAGATGGTGTGATCGGAGGCTGGACTTATGGTGACAGGCGTTGGCAAGGTTTTATAGACAAGAAAAGAATGGATGTGACCATTGATATGGAAAAAGAGACAGAAATTCATTCTGTTGGAGCAGACTTTATGCAGGTGTGTGGACCTGAAGTCTTTATGCCTTCAGAAGTGATCATTTCCGTTTCCAATGATGGTAAGGAGTTTACGGAACTGAAGCGCATGGAGCACAAAGTAGTGAAGGATGACAAAGTGACTTTCATCAACTTTGGTTGGGAAGGAAATGCCAAAGCACGTTACATACGTTATCAGGCATCTTCGGGCGAATTCGGAGGTTTCTTGTTTACAGATGAAATTGTAGTGAAATAATAGAACTTATATAAACAACAAATAGCATGAAGAAACAAATTTTGTTATCGGCTGTTCTGGCTTGTATCTCAGTTTTTTCTGCGGCAGCACAGAAAGAGCCGGTAGATTATGTAAACCCTTTTGTGGGTACTACTAATTACGGTACGACAAACCCCGGAGCATTAACCCCTCATGGAATGATGTCGGTGACTCCTTTCAATGTGATGGGGGTTCCCGAAGGGGATAAGGATAAAGACAAGCAATGGTGGTCCACTCCATACGAATTCAATAATAAATATCTTACCGGCTTTGCGCACGTTAATCTTAGCGGGGTAGGCTGTCCGGAATTGGGATCATTGTTATTAATGCCTACCACCGGCAAACTGGATGTGGATTATCATAATTATGGAAGCTTCTATCAAGGTGAAACTGCAAATCCGGGTTATTATACCAATATACTGGATAAATACAATGTGAAATGTGAACTGACTGCCACTCCACGTACCAGTATGGCACGCTTTACTTTTCCTGCCGGACAAAGCAATATCTTGTTGAATCTGGGAGAGGGATTGACCAATGAGAGTGGTGCTACCGTTCGTTTTGTAAACGACCGTGAGATTGAAGGTACCAAATTGTTGGGAACTTTCTGTTATAATCCTCAGGCGGTATTTCCTATCTATTTTGTAATGCGTATCAACAAAGTACCGGCAAAACGCGGTTATTGGAAAATGATGCGTCCGATGGGTGTGGAGGCGCAATGGGATGATACGGCCGGTAAATACAAACTCTATACTGCTTATACAAAAGAAATAAGCGGAGATGATATAGGAGTGTGGTTTACTTACGATACCACAGCGGAAGAAGTGATTGAAGTCAGTATGGGCGTGTCTTTTGTCAGCATAGAGAATGCCCGTTTGAATCTGGAAAAAGAACAGCCTTTCGGTACAACATTCGACAAACTGCGTGCGGAAGCCCGTAAGAAATGGAACGATGATCTTTCCCGTATCAAAGTGGAAGGTGGAACGGAAGAGCAAAAAGGAGTATTCTATACCGCTATGTATCACACGATGGTTCATCCGAATATTTTGCAGGATGTAAGCGGACAATATCCACAAATGGAGGGAGATAAGATTTTGACCACCAACCGTAACCGTTACACGGTATTCTCATTGTGGGATACTTATCGTAACTATCACCAGTTGATGACTTTGGTATATCCGGAGCGTCAGATGGATATGATTCACACCATGATGGGCATGTACAAGGAACACGGATGGTTCCCGAAATGGGAATTGTATGGTCGTGAAACATTGACGATGGAAGGTGACCCTTCTATTCCTGTTCTGGTAGACAGTTGGATGAAGGGATTGCAAGACTTTGACATTGACGAAGCTTATAAGGGAATGTATAAGTCGGCCACTACTCCGGGCAAGGATAATCTGATGCGTCCGGATAATGATGATTATATGTCCAAAGGGTATGTGCCGATGGAAAGTCAGTATGATAATTCGGTTTCTCATGCTTTGGAATACTATGTTGCCGACTATGCACTTTCTACCTTGGCGGAGGCTTTAGGTAAGAAAGAAGATGCGAAATTGTTCCGCAAACGTTCTATGGGCTATAAAAATTATTATAGCAAGGATTTCGGAACCTTGCGTCCGATAACTAAAGAAGGCAAATTCTATGAACCGTTTGATCCGAAAGAAGGAGCTAATTTTGCACCTAGTCCCGGTTTCCATGAAGGTAATGCATGGAATTACACTTTCTTTGTGCCTCATGATATCAATGGCTTGGTAAAGTTGATGGGGGGCGACAAGAAATTTGTTGATAAATTGCAAAGCGTGTTTGATGAAGGGAATTATGATCCGGCCAATGAACCCGATATAGCCTATCCTTACCTGTTCAGTCGTTTCAAAGGTGAAGAATGGCGTACACAGAAATTGGTGAAGGAATTGCTGGCTAAGTATTTCACAACTAAGCCGGATGGAATTCCCGGCAATGATGATACGGGTACGATGTCTGCATGGGCTATATTCAGTATGATGGGATTCTATCCGGATTGTCCGGGTGTGCCCGAATATACATTGACCACTCCTACTTTTGATAAAGTGACCGTTCAGCTTGATCCTAAATATTGGGGCAAGAAAGAATTGGTTATCAAGAAAGAAGGACAAGGGGATTATATAAAGGAAATCAGACTGGGCAATAAGAAAATTAATAAATATTTGATTTCGCATGATGATTTGATCAAGGCAGGTGAAATTACTTTTATAGTAACAGAAAATCCTAATAAGAAATAACTATGAATACGAAACGATTTTTGTGTGCTGCGTTAGGAGCTGTTTGTTATTTTGCTTTTTTGCAAGCGCAGGTACGTACAGAGCAGACTTTCGAAAAAGGGTGGAAATTTACGCGTGAAGATAATGCGGAATTTGCCAATCCCGGTTATAATGACAGTAAATGGCAGAACGTCACCGTTCCTCATGATTGGGCGATTTATGGTCCGTTCAGTATCAATAACGACAAGCAGGAAATGGCTATTACTCAAGATGGACAGACCGAGGCGATGGAACATGCCGGACGTACCGGAGGTCTTCCGTTTGTAGGAACCGGATGGTATCGCCTGAACTTTGATGCTCCTGGTTTTGAGAAAGGCAAGAAAGCGACTTTGATATTTGATGGAGCAATGAGCCATGCCCGTGTTTATGTGAACGGGCAGGAGGCCGGTTATTGGCCCTACGGTTATAATTCTTTTTATGTGGATGCGACCCCTTATCTGAAACTGGGTGAGAGGAACGAACTGGCAGTCCGTTTGGAAAACGAGCCTGAATCATCACGTTGGTATCCGGGGGCCGGATTGTACCGCAATGTTCATCTGGTAATCAATGAAGATACGCATATTCCTGCTTGGGGGACGTATGTTACCACTCCTGTGGTGACAGACAAATATGCAAAAGTGTCTTTGAAAACTTCTTTGGTTAGCCCTGAAGGAGCTAATAAGGATAATTACCGTATTGTGACGCAGATCAAGGATAAAAACGGCAAAGTGGTTGCTACCGGGGAAAACAAGTTGAGTGTTTTTGATAATGCTTTGTTTGAACAGGAGTTTGCAGTGGCTAATCCTGAGTTGTGGAGTCCTGATACTCCGGTTCTTTATACAGCTGAATCCAAAGTATATGAAGGGAATACCTTGAAAGACGAATATACCACCCGCTTTGGTATCCGTACTTTGGAGATTGTTCCCGGCAAGGGCTTTTTCCTGAATGGAAAGCTGACCAAATTCAAAGGGGTATGTAACCATCATGACTTGGGTCCGTTAGGCGGTGCTGTAAATGATGCCGCTATACGTCGTCAGATTCGTATTCTGAAAGATATGGGTTGTAATGCCATCCGTACTTCTCATAATATGCCGGCACCCGAATTGGTGGAGGCTTGTGATGAAATGGGTATGATGCTGATGGTGGAGTCTTTCGACGAGTGGAAATCGGCAAAGATGGCCAACGGTTATCATAAAATATTTGATGAATGGGTGGAGAAGGATCTGACTAATCTGATCCGTCATTACCGTAACAATCCGAGTATTGTTATGTGGTGCATCGGTAACGAAGTACCCGACCAGTGGAATGGCAATAACGGACCAAAGCTTTCGCGTATGTTACAGGATATCTGTCATCGTGAAGATCCTACCCGTCCTGTAACACAAGGTATGGATGCGCCTGATGCTGTAGTAAATAATAATATGGCTGCTGTGATGGATGTGGCCGGTTTCAATTACCGCCCTCATAAATATCCAGAAAACTATAAGAAATTGCCTCAGCAGATTATTCTAGGTAGTGAAACAGCTTCTACAGTAAGTTCGCGTGGCGTCTATAAATTCCCTGTTGTCCGTCAGGCTATGAAGAAATATGACGATCATCAGTCTTCTTCTTACGATGTGGAACATTGTGGTTGGTCCAATTTGCCGGAGGATGACTGGATTTGGCATGAGGATAACGCATGGGGTATCGGAGAATTTGTATGGACGGGCTTCGATTATTTGGGCGAACCGACTCCTTATTATACTGATTGGCCCAGCCATTCTTCTTTGTTCGGTATCATCGACCTGGCCGGATTGCCCAAAGACCGTTACTATCTGTACCGCAGTCATTGGAACAAAGATGAAGAAACGCTGCATATCCTTCCTCATTGGACATGGCCGGGACGTGAAGGAGAAGTGACTCCTATCTTTGTTTATACAAATTATCCGTCGGCAGAAGTGTTTATCAATGGCAAGAGTCAGGGTAAGCGTACCAAAGATTTGACTGTAACGGCTGAAAATAGTGCGGATTCTGCTTCCATAGCAGATTTCAAACGCCAGAAACGCTACCGTTTGATGTGGATGGATACAAAGTATGAGCCGGGAACCGTAAAAGTGGTTGCCTATAATGATAAGGGGGAAGCTGTGGCCGAAAAGGAAATCCATACGGCAGGCAAGCCCGACCATATAGAACTGGTTACAGATCGCAATGAAATAAAGGCTGATGGCAAGGATTTGTCATTTGTCACAGTAAGAGTGGTGGACAAAGAGGGTAATCTTTGTCCCGATGCGCAGCATCTCATCAAGTATTCTGTAAAAGGTGCGGGAACCTATCGTGCCGGTGCAAACGGAGATCCCACTTCATTGGAACTTTTCCATGTTCCGCAGATGAAAGTGTTTAACGGAATGATGACTGCTGTTGTGCAAAGTACTGATAAACCGGGAGAAATCATATTGACCGCAACAGGTAAAGGACTTAAATCAGGTAGGCTAGTTTTAATGAGTAAGTAAAAAGATTTGTTTCAATTTCCACTATCTGTGCCCCGCTTGATTTTATTAAGCGGGGCTTATTTATTAAAAAAAGTTGGAAAATAATTGGGGAAATCTGTTTTAGAAAGTGAAAAAGTTGCTATTTTTGTTGGCAAATTTAATATGCCAATTAAAAATTCTAACTTATCATAGTATCATGTTGACCCAAATCATTAACGCAAAGATTCTTACCCCACAGGGCTGGTTGAAGGACGGATCTGTCCTTATGCGCGACAATAAGATTTTAGAAGTTACCAATTGTGATTTAGCTGTTATCGGAGCCGAGCTGATTGACGCTAAAGGTATGTATGTTGTTCCCGGTGGTGTGGAAATCCATTGTCATGGTGGTGGTGGCGGTGATTTTATGGAAGGTACGGAAGAGGCTTTCCGTACAGCCATTAATGCTCACATGAAACATGGTACTACCAGTATTTTCCCAAC
>CDZG01041931.1_pt1 | contig 19301 bp, 14 predicted proteins | sample 557741 | NCBI WGS metagenome assembly CDZG01 (sample SAMEA3182086, study PRJEB8094) | gut metagenome | biome: human; feature: gut; material: Stool; isolation source: human stools | place: Canada | collected 2013-01-21
ACGCGGCTGTGTACGGTCAGCCAGAATTCGCCCCGCTTCGCCATCGCCGCGCCGCCGACGCCGATCGCCTCCGCATGCTCCGACGCGATGCCCTGAAAGATCGTGAACGCCGCCAGCGGCGAAAGCCCCGCGCGCCTGCCGCACAGGTCCGGGGTCAGAACGATCTGCTTTTCAAAACTGCCTGTTTCCATGGCTGTTTCCGCCTCCTGTTTTTTGCTGTTTGTATTATACCATGTTGGTTTTCTGTTTGCCAGTTTGGTTTCGCTTCGGAATCCTACAATAATTCCAGAAATTTTTCGTTGTTTGCATTGGAATCATGTTGATTTCTGCGCGGGTTTGGAGTATGATAGTCACATGTTTGAGACATACGTCCGCGGTCTTTTGATATGAGGCCGCGCCCGCATTTCATACGCAAGGAGACGTTAGCATGATTATTACGCAAAAGAAGCCCATGGAAGAGCTCATGGCGATGGTCGGCGACGCAAAGACAGTTGCGATCGTCGGCTGCAACAGCTGCGCAACGGCATGTCATACCGGCGGCGAGCCTGAGGTCGCCGCCCTGGCCAAGGCCCTCGAAGAGGCCGGGAAAAAGATCGTCGGCACGACGATCGCGGATTACTGCTGCATGAATCTCGGCGTCAAGGGCAAGATGAAGCCCCTGGTCGCTGCCAAGCCGGACTGCGTCATCTGCATGTCCTGCGGCGACGGTGTGCAGTGCGTGGCCAAAAACGCGCCCGGCATCCCCACCTATCCGTCCAACAACACCATGTACCTCGGCGAAGCTGTCCGCTTCGGCGTATGGGAAGAAGCCTGCCACTTCTGCGGCGACTGCGTTCTCGGCCAGACCGGCGGTATCTGTCCCGTGACCCAGTGCGCCAAGAGCCTGGTCAACGGCCCCTGCGGCGGCCAGAAGAACGGCAAGTGCGAAGTCAACCCGGAAAATGACTGCGCATGGATCAAGATCTACAAGCGTCTGGAAGAGATCGGTCAGCTCGATAAGCTCGGCCACACCCGCGAGGACAAGGGCTACGCGAAGTTCAGCTATCCGAGAACGATCAGCTTAAAGGGGAAGAAATAATATGAGTATGTTGAAAGAGGCTTTTGCAGCCGGTAAATTTGGCGTCACCGCCGAAATGGCGCCCCCGAAGGGTTATGATTTTTCTGAGCAGCTTGAAGCTGCCAAGCTCCTGAACGGTAAGGTCCACGGCGTCAACGTGACCGATATGCAGTCCGCCAGCCTCAAGGCCTCCAGCCTTGGCCTGTGCGTCGCGCTCAAGAACGCGGGCGTCGAGCCCATTTTGCAGATGACCGGCCGTGACCGCAACCGTATGGCGATCATGGGCGATATCCTCTCCGCCGCCGCCTTCGGCATCGACACGATGCTCGCGCTCACGGGCGACCATCCCGTCGTCGGCGACTGCCCGGAATCCAAGCCGGTCTACGACCTCGATTCCGTCGGCATTCTGAAGATGCTCACGAAGATGGAGCAGACCAACTGCGACTGCGGCGGCAACGAGATCGCCGGCGGCGCGCCGAAGTTCTACAAGGGCGCTTCCGTCACCCCGGTCTACGACCCCATCGAGCTGCAGATCAACAAGCTGCGCCAGAAGGTCGAAAACGGCGCGGAGTACATCCAGACCCAGGGCATCTTTGATCTTGAGACCTTCAAGCGCTTCCTCGACAAGGTCGACGCGGCGGGCATCAAGACCCACATCATGGCCGGCATCATCCCGCTGAAGGCCGCCGGCATGGCCAGATACATGAACGAGAACGTCCCCGGCATCGCCGTGCCGCAGGATATGATCGACCGTCTGGCCGCAGCCGCCGCCGAGGGCAAGGAAAAGGGCGTCAAGGGCCTGCCCATGCAGCTCGGCATCGAGATGGCCGCAGAGATGATCGCCAGGATCAAGGATGAGCACCTGTGTGACGGCGTGCACATCATGGCCATCGGCGCAGAAAAGAACGTCACGACCATTCTCGAAAAGGCCGGCGTGACGATCTGACCCCAGCTATATTTCAGCTTCCATCCGTCCAAATGGATCGCCTGAGTTTTCGATACAGACCCAGAATATAGCACCAGCGGCAGCCCCCAGTCCAGGGGCTGCCGCTTTGTATTGTCTTTTTATCTTTTTGTGATCTCCGGTCAGTCCCACGGGCTGATGATCGGGCCGGTGGGCTCGGTCGGCTCCGTCGGGATGTCGGTGCCGGGGTCGCTCGGATCGGTGGGATCCGTGGGATCGGTCGGATCGGGTTCATCCGGCTCCTCCGGGATCTCCGGCTCGACGTACGGCGTGCATTTGTACGACGTATCGCGGTGGTCGTAGGTATCCGTGTGCAGCAGCTCGGTCTTCAGGACCTTGCCGTTTGCATCCACGTAGTCGCGGTAGGCCTTGACGGTCTTGCCGGTGTAGGCGTAGTTGACCATCTCGCCCTTGACGTACTTGTTTCCCTGCTTGTCGACGACGAGATTGACGGTGTTGCCGTTCTCGTCCACGCCGGTCCCGGCGTCAGTGATCTCGGTCTCCGTGCCGTCGATGACGGTCTTCGGCTGGCGGGTGGCGATGACCTCGTTGTGCAGGACGATGTGGTCGTAGCTCTTATCCTTCGGCGTGGTGCCCATGAGCTTGATGTGGACGTAGCCGCCGGAGACCGACGCGTCGATGCGCAGCGGATGGTCGGTGCTGTTGACGAACTTATAGTCGAGGCTGCCCCAGTAGATCGTCGCGTCCATGCCCAGCTGGACATAGGTGACGGTGAACATGTGCGGGGCCCGCTCGGTGACCTTGAGGTCGGCGTAGAGGCAGGCGGTGTAGATGGTCGAGGCGACCTGGCAGACGCCGCCGCCCTCCTCGGCCTCGCTCTTGCCGCCGGTCTGGTAGACGATGGCCTTCTGGTAGCCCTTCTCGGCCGTGCGCTCGCCGACGATCTTGTTGAACGAGAATTCGTCGCCGGGGTTCAGGATGGTGCCATCGATGGCCTTGCAGGCGAGCTCCAGGTTCTTGGTGCGGCCGGCCTGCGCGGTATGCGGGCTGTCGCAGGAGCCGAGCACGTCGGCGAAGTATTCCTTCTCCAGATCCGCCAGCGTGACCTCCGGCTGCATTTCCTCGGCCTGGATGGTGATGGTCGTGCCGGCGTCCGCCATGGCGATCTGCTGCGTGTAATACGACACGTCAAAGCCGAAGCCGACCTTCTCGGCCACGAGCTCCTTCTTTTCCTCGTCGTAATATGCGTCCTTCATCTCGGTGGCGAACTGATCGTAGTACGTCTGCAGATCGACCGGGGCGCAGGGCTCGGTGTCGTAGTCGAATTTCAGGTCGGAGAAATCGCCGCTTTCAAACCGCGCGACGACCTCGTCATAGAGCTTATCGGCGTCGAGCGAGATCTTCGGCGAGCCGGTCACGACCGTGACGGTCTTCGCGTCGGCGTCGACGGTGACGATCGGGTCGATCTTCTCCGAGGCGCAGGCCCGGGCCGTCTGGTCGATCAGGTCGCGGATATACGTCGTGTCCAGATTCTTGCCGGACTCCAGCGCGATATCCTGCCGGTCCTTTTTCGCCTTCTGGTAGGTGATGAGCGCCTTGATGGGGCCGCCGTCGCGGCCGTAGTTCATGGCGGCGTCGGCCGCCTCATCCGGGTTCAGGGCAACGTTCGTCACCTCGGGGGTGAATTCGATCGTCCGGTCCGGCAGGACGACGGTCAGCGTATCGGCGGCAGTCTCCTGCTCGACCGCGAGCTTCACGGCGTTGATGGCCGCGTCGCGCTTGAGCCCGCCGACGTTGACGCCCGCGACATACACGTTCGGGAAGATCGTGTCGCTTCCCTTCAGGATAAAGCCATAGGTACAAACGCCGAGCACCGCCAGCAGTGCCACGCACCCGGCAATGACCGCGATCTTCTTTCCGGAGGCGGCGGACGGTTTCTTCTTGGGGCCCGCAGCGGCCTTTTCCGCCGAAGTCTTGTGCGCGGCGGGACGGCTGGCCTCAAATCTGCCTTTCTTTCTGATAAGGATCCCTCCTATTCAAGCGCCACAGGGCGACATAATCTTTTTTGTGTCTGTATTATACATAAAACGTCGGTTTTTTGCAACGGCATTCCCGACAGGAACGGGCCCCGGAATTCTGAATTTTCTATTAATAATTTCACCCTTCGGCCGTCTGCGCACGCATGGCGGCATAGGTCCCCACGAGCTGCGTGGCGAGCTTCAGCGCATCCTCGCCCTTTTTGAGCTTCACGGACAGCATCGGGACCTTGCCCGCCGAGAAGAAGATCCGCCCCTTGAACTGCGCCTCGGCGCAGCAGGCCGAGATGGCCGCAAAGTCCATCGTGGCGAGGGACAGGAGGATGGCGCCGTCCTTCTGCGTGATCTCGGTGATGCCGGCGGCCGCCGCGCGTGCGCGCAGCAGCGCGATGGCGATGAGGTTCATGACGCCCTTCGGGGGATCGCCGAAGCGGTCGACGATCTCGTCGAGCAGCTCGTCGGCGTCTTCCTTGGTGCGGATGGCCGCCATGCGGCGGTAAAGGTCCATCCGCTGCTCGCCGGAGGAGACATAGTCCTTGTTGATATTCGCCGTGACGGTGAGATCTGCCGTGCATTCGGGTTCCTTCTGCGCTTCCTCGCCGCGCTCTTCGAGCACGGCGTCTTCGAGCAGCTTCAGGTACATGTCGTAGCCGACGGTCATCATGTGGCCGGACTGCTCCGCGCCCAGCAGATCGCCCGCGCCGCGGATCTCCAGATCGCGCATGGCGATCTTGAAGCCGGAGCCGAACTCCGCGTATTCGCGGATGGTGTCGAGCCGCTTCTCCGCGATCTCCGACAGGACCTTGCCCTTGCGGAAGGTCAGGTAGGCATACGCGTGGCGGCTGGAGCGGCCCACGCGGCCGCGGATCTGGTGCAGCTGGGCGAGGCCGAGGCGGTCGGCGTCCTCGATGATGAGGGTGTTGACGTTCGGGATGTCGATGCCGGTCTCGATGATGGTGGTGCAGACGAGGATCTGGATCTCACCGTTCGACATCGACTGCATGACGTCGCCGAGCTGCTCCTCATTCATCTTGCCGTGGGCGACGGCGATCTCCGCCTCCGGGATGCGCTGCTTGATCTTCGCGGCGCACTGGTCGATCGACTCGACCCGGTTGTGCAGGTAATAGACCTGCCCGCCGCGCGCAAGCTCGCGCCGCATGGCCTCGTCCAGAATGCCGTCCTGATGCTCGAGGACGAAGGTCTGCACGGGATAGCGGTCCTGCGGCGGCTGCTCAATGGTGGACATGTCGCGAAGGCCGGACAGGGCCATATTGAGCGTGCGCGGGATGGGCGTTGCGGATAAGGTTAAGACGTCCACGCCGCGGGAAAGTTCCTTCAGCCGCTCCTTGTGCGTCACGCCGAAGCGCTGCTCCTCATCGACGATGAGAAGGCCCAGGTCCTTGAAATGGATCTCCTTCTGCAGCAGCTTGTGCGTGCCGACGATGAGGTCGATCTTGCCGGACTGCAGGTCAAAGAGCGTCTTTTTGATCTGCGCGGGCGTGCGGAAGCGGGAGAGCACGTCGATCGTGACCGGGAACGTCGCAAAGCGGCGCATGGCCGTGAGATAATGCTGCTGGGCAAGGACCGTGGTGGGCACGAGGATGGCGACCTGCTTGCCGTCGAGGATGCACTTCATGGCCGCCCGCAGGGCGACCTCCGTCTTGCCGAAGCCGACGTCGCCGCAGAGCAGCCGGTCCATGGGCGACGGCGACTCCATATCGCGCTTGATCTCGTCGATGCAGCGCAGCTGATCGTCGGTCTCCGCGTATTCAAAGCTCTCCTCAAATTCCTGCTGCCACGGCGAATCCGCCGCGAAGGCGAAGCCCGGCAGCCGCTTTCTCTCGGCGTAGAGCTTGATGAGGCCCGCGGCCAGATCCTTGGCCGCGGCCTTGGCCTTGGCCTTCGTCTTCTGCCACTGGTCGCCGCCGAGCTTGTTGAGGCGCACGGGCGTATCCTCGCCGGCGCCGATATACTTGCTGACAAGATCGAGCTGCGTGGCCGGGACGTACAGGCAGTCCGTGCCCTGATAGGCGATCTTGACGTAATCCTTCGTCACGCCGCCGACCTTCAGCTGCTCCATGCCGACGTAGCGGCCGATGCCGTGGTGCTCGTGGACGACGAGGTCCCCGGGCGTGAGGTCGGTGAACGAATCGAGCTTTTTGCGGTTCGTGGCCTTTTTCGGGGCGCGCGTTTTCTTCCGCTCCTGCCGGACGGCGATCTGCCCCTCTGTTAAGATGGCAAATTTCAGCGTCGGGTATTCAAGCCCCGCGGGAAGCGAGCCCGGCGCGAGCAGGATCTGCCCCGGCTGCGGCAGCTTCGTGAGCGGGAACGCCAGAAGCGCGTTCAGCCCGTTCTGCGCCAGAAGGTCTTTCAGAATTTCGCCGCGCCGCTGGCCGCCGCACAGGACGATCGAGCCATATTGGTTGGCCGTGTAATTTTTCAGGTCCGACGCCGCCGTCTCCAGACTGCCGCCGTAGCCCGGCAGCTGCCGGGCCGTGAACGACAGGAGCTTTTTGGGCGGCAGGCTCTCGGGATACCTGGCCGCGAGGAAGCCGTCGCAGTAGACGACCGCCCGGCCGCGCAGCTGCGCGGCCAGATCCTCGATCGAGCCGTAATAATCGCACAGCTCGCCGAACAGCGTGCCGGAGGTCAAAAACGAGTCGAGCAGCAGGCCGAATTCCTCCGCCTTTTCCTTCTCCGCCCGCTGCAGATTCCCGTGGTCGCAGAACGCGACGACCGCCTCCTGCGACAAATACGCGGCGGCCGTGGTGAACTCCGGATAGATGAGCGCCATATAGCGGTCGGCGCTGGCAAAGAGCGTCTCGTTCTCAAGCGCTTCGCAGTCCTTCTGCAGGGTGTCGATCAGCGCCTGATTGGGCGTTTTCCGGCGCTGCTGGCGCGCGATGATCGCGCGCAGATCCTCACACAGGCCCGCCGTGCCCTGCGGGTGCAGATGCGCCTCCGTCTCCGCCACGGGCAGGAGGACGGCCTCTTCCACGTTTTCCGTGCGCCGCTGGGTGATGGGGTCAAAATAGCCCATGGTGTCGAGCTCGTCGCCGAAAAACTCCGCGCGCAGCGGATTTTCGCACGCGGGCGAATACACGTCCAGAATGCCGCCGCGCAGGGCGAACTGCCCCACGCCCTCGACGAGGCTCGAGCGGGTATAGCCCGCCCGCGTCAGCCGGGCGACCAGATCGTCCACGTTGTATTCCGCCCCGCACCGCAGCCGCACGGACGCCGAGAACAAGACCTCCCGCGGCATCGTGCGCAGCAGCAGCGCGTCCAGGCTCGTCACCAAAACCGGCACCTGCCCCTGCGCCAGCGCGTACAGCAGCCGCAGCCGCTTCTGCTCCCACTGCCGCGAGACGCCGATGGCCCCCGCGAGCGTCAGCTCGCGCGACGGCAGCACCGGCGGCTGCTCGCCCAGAAACGCGCCGAGCTCCGACGCAAGCCGGGAAGCCGCCAGATCATCCTGACACACCGCGACGAGCGGGCGGCCCGAATGCTCGTGCAGCGCCGCGAGCACATGGCTCCGCGGCGCCTGGCTCAGGCCCGAGACGGCAGCGGCCTGCTTCGCCTCCACGGCCTGAAGCAGCTGCATATAATCCGGGCTCTTTTGCAGAAGCGAAAGCAGAACGTTCATGATCTTCTCCTAAAAAACAAATTAAGGCAACACCGCACAATTGCATCTGCGCGCTTCGACGGATCTTTTCCGCCAATTCTGCGGTTTGAAAAGCTTGAAATATTGCGCAGCCGTTGGCGACGAAGGAGCCTTACGGATGCGGCATGCCCCTTGCGGGTACATACAGGATTCCTGCGCTTTTCAAACCTTGTCTTGGCGAAAAATCTCTCGCCGAATCTGCTTGCCGAATTGTGCGGTGCTGCCTCAGAAATTTCAGACAAACAGGCAACGCGCATAGGAGAGTTTCTCCTATGCGTCCTGGTTTTTCTTACTTATTTTATGCGGCAAACCGCTTAAAACCGCCTGCCGTTATATTCCGCGGCCGCCTTTTCGCAGCCGTTTTTCACGATGCACAGCGCCGCCTCCGCCGCGTGCTCCATCGCGTCCTGATAGTCGGGCCACTCGGTCTTCGACACGGTGGAGAGCACCCAGTCGGCCAGGTCGTAGTCCGGGTGCGGCTTGGCTCCGACGCCGATCTTGACCCGCGGGAACTGGTCGGAGCCCAGGCAGGAAATGATGGACTTGAGGCCGTTGTGGCCGCCGGCCGAGCCGTTTTTGCGGATGCGGAGCTTGCCGATGGGGAGCGAGATATCGTCAAACAGGACGAGCACCCGCTCCGGCGGGATCTTGTAGAAATGCGCGGCGGCCTCGATGGCGATGCCGGAGGCGTTCATATATGTCAGCGGCTTCATGAGAAACAGCCGCTGGCCATCAAAGTCCGCCTGCGCGGTGAGCGCCTTGAAGCGCTCTTTGGAAACCTTGACCTGCAGGCGCGCGGCCAGCAGGTCAAGGGTCATAAAACCGGTATTGTGTCTGGTCTTCTCGTATTCGGCGCCCGGATTACCAAGCCCCGCGATCAGCCAGTCATAATTGGGTCTTTGAAACAGCATAAAAATCAGAACAGAACAGACATCGAGTTTTCTTCGTAAATTCTCTGGATGGCGTCGGCAAAGATCGGGGAAACGTCCAGATACTTAATCTTGCTGCATGCGCCCTCGAGCGGCGGGATGGTGTTGAGGAAGGTCAGCTCCTTGATGCAGCTGTCGGCGATGCGCTCGTTGGCCGGGCCGGAGAGCACGCCGTGAGTCGCGCAGGCGTAGACCTCGGTCGCGCCGCCGATCTCCACGATGGCCTTGGCCGCGTTGCACAGGGAACCGGCGGTATCGACCATATCGTCGAAGAGGATGCACTTCTTGCCCTTCACGTCGCCGATGACGTTCATGACCTCGCACTGGTTGGCCTTTTCGCGGCGCTTGTCGACGATGGCGAGGTTCATGCCCATCTTGTTGGCGAAGGTCCGGCTGCGGGCGACGGAGCCGACGTCCGGGGAGACGACGACCATATCTTCCGGATGCTCGAACTTGGACATATAATACTTCACGAAAATGGGGTTGGAGAGCAGGTTATCGACAGGGATGTCGAAGAAGCCCTGGATCTGGGCAGCATGGAGATCCATGGTCAGCACGCGGTCCGCGCCCGCGGCCTCGATCATATTGGCGACGAGCTTTGCGGAGATGGGGTCGCGGCCCTTGGCCTTGCGGTCCTGGCGGGCATAGCCGAAATACGGGATGACGGCGGTGATGCGGCCGGCGGAAGCGCGGCGGCAGGCATCGATCATGATGAGCAGCTCCATCAGGTTGTTGTTGACCGGCTTGCAGGTCGACTGGACCAGGAACACATCGCTGCCGCGGACAGATTCATTGATCGTCAGGGAAACCTCGCCGTCAGCAAAGGTGGTCACGGTGCAGTCGCCCAGCGGCAGCCACAGCTTGCGGCAGACGCCCTCAGCAAACGGGCGGTTGGCGTTCGCGCAGAATACCTTGACGTTCTTACCATGAGAAATCATATGAAATTACCCTCTCTCTTGTGTGATTCGCTCTGTTCTGTGTTGTTCTGTATGTATTTGGAGGCGGCACGCGCCGCCGGGAAAAACGAAGGTCCTGCAATCACTTTTCTTTCAGCTTATGCCGGTTCGCCCAGTCGCGCTTGTTCTGCTGGCGGGCGCGGGCGATGGCGAGCGCCGCGGGCGGCACATCGTCGGTCACGGTGGAGCCGGCGGCGATATATGCGCCCTCGCCCACATGGACGGGCGCGATGAGGTTCGTATTGCAGCCGATGAAGGCGTTGTCGTCGATGACGGTGCGGGATTTGTGGACCCGGTCATAGTTGACGGTCACGGTGCCGCAGCCGAAGTTGATGTTCTTGCCCACGTCGCTGTCGCCGACGTAGGTCAGGTGCGAGATCTTCGTGCCGTCGCCGATGGTGGAGTTCTTGACCTCCACAAAATCGCCGCAGCGCACGTGGCTGCCGATCCGCGAGCCCGGACGGACATAGGCAAAGGGCCCGACCGTCGTGTCGCTGCCGATCTCGGAATCGTAGACCTGCGAGGCGTTGATCTTTGTCCCCTCGCCGACCTTGACATTTTCCAGATAGCTGTTCGGCCCGATGGTGCAGCCGTCGGCAATGGAGGTCGTGCCGCGCAGCACGGTCCCGGGCAGAAGCTCGGTCCCGGCCCCGACGAAGACCGTCGGCTCGACATACGTGTTGTTATAATCCCAGATTGACACGCCTGCGGCGGCGAGATTGTACAGAACGCCGCGGCTCAGCAGCGGCTGCCACTCGGCCAGCTGCTGCATGGAGCAGACGGCGTACACGCCGTCACGGTCAGTATAGGGCACGCCGTGACCCTTGAGGAAGTCGGTAAAGATGAACGTATCGTCCAGCGCGTCCATCAGCGCCTGACGGCTGACGGCGCTCACGCCGCTCTCGACCGGCGCGCCGGAGAACGAATCCTCATCCACGGCGAACGGATCGATGACGGCAGGGCCGGTGACGACGATGACGTCCTCCTCCTGCTCGTCGGCGGTGGACAAAAAGACGTGGAGCTGGTCGGCCGTCTCCTCGAGCTTGGCGCAGCTGAGGTCGCAGTCGCCGGGGAAGCACTGCCGCGCCTCCGATAAAAACCGCTCGTGGCAGACCAAAAAGAAGCGCCCAACCCCGCCGGCAGCCAGAGAACGCGTCAGCCACGCAAGCAGCGGCGTCCCCATGATCGCCTGCAGCATCATTGGGCGGGAATATCCGGTTTTACCAGTATCATCGGGTACAAAGACCACCGCGGACAGACCGGACATACGCACCACACCCCTTTCTCAGGCCATTCTGCCTGTATTATAGCAGACCTTGCGTCGGCTGGCAAGGGCACAGCTGCTTTTTCACCGGACAAAACCGGGCATGTTTCGCGGTTTTGCGTAAAAACCGCCGATTGCCCCGCAGAATTCCGCCTGCACTGGGGCGGCCCGCCGGTGTTTCCCGAAAAAACGAAGAAAGTTTTTTGGAAAAAATGGCTATTCATTGCGTAAGTGAACAAACTATGGTATAAATATGATAACTATGTTTCAGAAAAAGAGGATCCTACATGCTGACACTCAAAAATCTCAGTCTGACGGCCAGCGACGCGCAGGGCCGCACAGACATTGTCAAAAACGTCAGTCTGGACGTTGAGGACGGAAAGTTCCTCGTGATCACCGGCCCGAATGGCGGCGGCAAGACGACGCTCGCCAAGCTCATCATGGGCCTTGCCGTGCCGACCGGCGGCCAGATCTTGCTTGACGGTGAAGACATCACGCCCCTCTCCATCACCGACCGCGCCCGCCGCGGCATCTCCTACTCCTTCCAGCAGCCGCCGCGGTTCAAGGGCATGAAGGTCTCGGACCTGCTGACTATCGCGGCCGGAAAGACGCTCTCGCACGACGAGGCCTGTTCCTACCTGACGCAGGTCGGCCTGTGCGCGCGGGATTATCTCGGCCGCGACGTGGACACGAGCCTGTCCGGCGGCGAGGTCAAGCGCATCGAGATCGCCACGCTGCTGGCCAAGAATTCCCGGCTCATGATCTTTGATGAGCCGGAGGCCGGCATCGACCTGTGGTCCTTCGCCCGCCTGACCGAGACCTTCCGCGACCTGCATGAGAAGGGCCGCCACACGATCATCATCATTTCCCATCAGGAGCGCATCATCCGCCTGGCCGACGAGATCGTCCTGCTGGCAAACGGCGAGATCGCCGGACGCGGCACGGCGGACGAGCTCTATCCCCGCCTGCTGTCCCAGACCGTCGCAGGCTGCAATCTGCTGGAGGTGAACGGAACATGCTGAACGACATCCAGAAAAGCATCCTGCAGACCGTCTCCGACATGGTCTCCATCCCCGACGGCGCGGTCAACATCCGCCTCGACGGGCAGAAGGAGTTCCGCCAGAACTCCGAGCACATCCAGATCGTCTCCAAGACCGACAAGGACGGCATCGACATCCGCATCGCGCCCTTCACCAAGAGCGAAAACGTCCACATTCCGGTCATCCTGAGCAAGTCCGGCTTCCACGATCTGGTCTACAACGACTTCTTTGTCGGCGAGGGCGCGGACGTGACCATCGTCGCGGGCTGCGGCATCCACAACTGCGGCGACTGCGACTCCGAGCACGACGGCATCCACACCTTCTACATCGGCAAAAATGCGAAGGTCCACTATATCGAAAAGCACTACGGCGAGGGCGAAGGCAGCGGCAAGCGGATCCTGAACCCGCAGACCATCGTCTATCTCGAGGAGGGCGCGTCCATCGTCATGGACACCAGCCAGATCGGCGGCGTCGACGACACCAAGCGCTATACCAAATGCGAGGCCAACGGCGCAAACTCCGAGGTGCAGATCAACGAAAAGCTCCTGACCGCGGGCGACCAGCACGCCGTCAGCGAGATGGATGTGATTCTGAACGGCGAAGGCTCACGCACGCGCGTCGTGTCGCGGTCGGTCGCCAAGGAAGCATCCACGCAGATCTTCTATCCCCGCGTGCAGGGCAACGCCCCCTGCTTCGGCCACGTGTCGTGCGACTCGATCATCATGGGCGCGGCCAAGGTCCGCTCCATCCCCGAGATCTCCTGCAACCATGTCGACGCCGCGCTCATGCACGAGGCCGCCATCGGCAAGATCGCAGGCGAGCAGCTGCTCAAGCTTGAGACGCTCGGCCTGACGCCGGAGGAGGCGGAGGAGAAGATCCTGGAGGGCTTCCTCCGCTGATCGTCAGACTTCACAACTTTTTACGGTTAAATTTGTGTAAAATCACTTGCTTTTCCGTGTTTTCTCCCATATACTGAACCCGTGAACGAATAAAAAAAGATACCCTGCCATTGGAGCAGGAAGAGAGGCGTCATGAGATGAATCTGGAAGAATTACGCGCACGCAAGGGCTTTATCTGCGATATGGACGGCGTCATCTACCTCGGCAACCAGCTGCTGCCGGGCGTGGCGGAGTTCGTGACATGGCTGAACGAAAACGACAAGCGGTTTTTGTTCCTGACCAACTCGTCGGAGCGGTCGCCCAAGGAGCTGCGGCAGAAGCTGCAGCGCATGGGGCTGGACATCGGCGAGGAGCATTTCTATACCAGCGCGCTGGCCACCGCCGCATTTCTCAAAAAGCAGGCGCCGGGCTGCACCGCGTTCGTGATCGGCGCGCCGGGGCTTCTGAACGCGCTGTACGACGTAGGCGTCACGATGAACGACGTCGACCCGGATTACGTGATCGTCGGCGAGACGGCAAGCTATAATTACGAGGTCATCACCAAGGCCGTCCGGCTGGTTCTGAACGGCGCGCGTCTGATCGCCACGAATTCCGACCTCACGGGGCCGACGGAATTCGGCATTGCGCCCGCCTGCCGCTCGCTCGTCGCCCCCATCGAGCTTGCGACGGGCAAAAAGGCCTACTTCATGGGCAAGCCCAACCCGCTCATGATGCGCACCGGCCTGCAGCTGCTGGGCGTCCACTCGGAAGAGGCCGCCATGGTCGGCGACCGGATGGACACCGACGTCATCGCCGGCATGGAATCCGGCCTCGCCACCGTCCTCGTCCTCTCCGGCTGCACGAGCCGCACAGACGTAAACGACTACCCCTACCGCCCGACCTACATCCTGAACGGCGTCGGAGATATCCCCGGCTAATAACCCCAAAAGCAGCCCGAAAGGGCTGCTTTTTTCAACCCCTCCAGGCTCCCCTCCCAGGGGAGCCAAGGGGTTCGCGCTGCCGGAAGTGCCTATCAGAGGCGGAATACCCGGCGGGCGTTGGATTCGGTTGCGCGGGCGACTTCTTCGGCGGGGATGCCGCGGAGATCTGCGATCTTTTTGGCCACGTACGGGACCAGGCTGGGGTCGCAGCGGCGGCCGCGGAAGGGCTCCGGGGCCATGTAGGGGCAGTCGGTCTCGATGAGGATGCGGTCCAGCGGGATGTTCTGCGCGACCTCTACGGCCTTGTGCGCATTTTTGAATGTCACGACGCCGGTAAAGCCGATGCACCAGCCGCGCTTGATCAGCTCCTTTGCCATCTCATAGCTGCCGGAAAAGCAGTGGAACACGCCCTTCACGTCCGGGAACTCGTCGATGATGCGCAGCCCGTCCTCCTGCGCCTTGCGCTCATGGATGACGACAGGCATGGAGAGCTCCTGCGCCAGCGCCATCTGCAGGCGGAAGGCCCGCTGCTGCACATCCCGCGGGGGATCCTCATAGTGGTAGTCCAGGCCGATCTCGCCGATGGCCTTCACGCGCGGGTTTTTACACAGCTCGCGGTAGACGGCGATCCGCGCCTCGTCCACCTGCGCGGCGTCGTCCGGGTGGCTGCCGACGGCGGCATGGACCCAGCTAAATCGCTCGGCCAACTGCACCGCCTTTTCCGACGACGGCAGATCGAAGCCAATCTCCATCATGCCGGTGACGGACACCTCCTTCATGTTTTCCACAATGCTGTCAAAGTCCTGTGCAAAACAGTCCTCGGTCAGATGTGCGTGTGAATCAAAATACATACCTTACTCCTTATTCTGCTCCAGCCAGATGAGCAGCACCGCGATATCCGCGGGCGAGACGCCCGAAATGCGGCTGGCCTGCCCGACGGACAGGGGCCGGATCTCATCGAGCTTCTGCCGCGCCTCGACGCGCAGGCCCTGCATGGAAAGATAGTCGATCGTCTTCGGCAGGAGCCTGCCCTCTTCGCGGGCAAATTCCTCGACCTGCTTCTGCTGGCGGGCGATGTAGCCCGCGTATTTCATCCGGATCTCCACGGCCTCGCGCACCACGGCGGGCAGCGCCGGCCGCTCCGGGTCGAAGGGCGCCAGATCGTCATAGCCCAGCTGCGGGCGGCGGATGAGATCGGACAGGCGGGCCGAGCCCTCGACCGGCGCGGTCTCATGCGCGCGCAGCATCGCGTTCAGCGCTTCACTCTCCGGCACGCCCGTGGCCTCCAGGCGTTTGATCTCCGCGGCGACCGCGCGGTATTTTTCCTGCACGGCTTCATACTGCGCGTCGGAAATCAGCCCGATGCGGTGGCCGATGGGCATCAAGCGCTCATCGGCGTTGTCCTGCCGGTGCAAAAGCCGGTATTCCGAGCGCGAGGTCATGATGCGGTAGGGCTCGTTCGTGCCCTTGGTGACCAGATCGTCAATGAGCGTGCCGATATAGCCGTCAGACCGCTTCAGGACCATCGGCGCCTCGCCTTTGAGCTTCAGCGCCGCGTTGACGCCCGCCACGAAGCCCTGCACCGCGGCCTCCTCATAGCCCGACGAGCCGTTGAACTGCCCCGCGCCGTAGAGGCCGGGGATCTTTTTGCTCTCGAGCGTCGGCAGAAGCTCGGTCGGGTCGACGCAGGCGTATTCGATGGCGTAGGCCGGGCGCATCATCTCCGCATGCTCGAGCCCCGCGATCGTGTGCAGCATGTCGAGCTGCACATCCTCCGGCAGGCTGGAAGACAGACCCTGGATATACATCTCGTCCGTGTACAGCCCGCACGGCTCGACGAACAGCTGGTGCCGTGGCTTATCCGGAAAGCGGTCGATCTTCGTCTCGATCGACGGGCAGTAGCGCGGGCCGACGGACTCGATCATGCCGTTGAACAGCGGCGACCGGTCGTGGTTGGCCTTGATGATCGCGTGGGTCTTTTCGTTCGTATAGGTCAGGTAGCAGACCGCTTTGTTTTCCGGCGGCTGCTTCGTGGAAAACGAGAACGGGACGGGCGTCTCGTCGCCCGGCTGCAGCTCCATCTTCGTCACGTCGATCGAGCGGCGGTTGACGCGCGGCGGCGTGCCGGTCTTGAACCGGCGCATACGCAGGCCAAGAGAAGAAAGCTGCTCCGCCAGGTCAATACCCGCCTGCATCCCGTCCGGGCCGGAGGCATAGGCGCAGTCGCCGGTGATGACGCGGGCATCCAGATACGTGCCGGAGGCAATGACGCAGGCGCGCACCTGATACACCGCGCCGAGGCGCGTGACGACGGCGGAGACCTGCCCGTCCGTCAGCCGGAGGGAGGTGATCATGGCCTGTTTGAGGTCCAGATTCTCCTGCCGCTCGAGCGTGCGCTTCATATCCTCCTGATACCTCCGGCGGTCCGCCTGCGCGCGCAGGGAGTGGACGGCCGGGCCCTTGCCCAGGTTCAGCATCCGGTACTGGATGCACGAGCGATCGGCCGCCTTCGCCATCTCGCCGCCGAGCGCGTCGAGCTCGCGCACGAGATGGCCCTTCCCCGTGCCGCCGATGGCGGGATTGCAGGGCATATTGCCGACTGCGTCCAGATTGATCGTAAACACGACGGTCTTCAGCCCCATCCGCGCGCAGGCCAGTCCGGCCTCGATCCCGGCGTGGCCCGCGCCGATCACGGCCACGTCGTACCGGCCAGCGTCAAATTCCATACAGATCCCCCCTGCAGCACTTCATTCGGATTGATATTTTAGCAGGAAACCGCCCTGTTTGCAAGAATCCTGCCCGCCGCAAGAAAAAATTTCCGCCCCGACAGCGTTCGGCAGACTTTTCCGCACTGTTCCGGTATGGTATAGACACAGCTTATCCAATGCGAGCGCACTTCATATCCCAGGCCGGCGGCTCTGGCCGCCGCCAAATCCCACAACCCCATCTGCCTCCGGTCAGAGCATGACCGGAGGGCTTTTTTTGCGCGGCGGCACGGGGTGTTGACGAATGGGGCGTTTTCGGGTATGATGGGTAAATAATCCTGCCGTGGAGGTGTGTGAACGGTTTTGGATGAAAACATGATGCGCGAGGCTCTGCTTCTCGCGCAGGAGGCTGCCGCGGAGGGCGAGGTCCCAGTGGGGTGTGTGATTACACTGGATGACCGGATCGTCGGCCGCGGCCGCAATCGCCGGGAAACGAACAGGACCGCCCTGGCGCACGCGGAGATCGAGGCCATTGCCGAGGCCTGCCGGACGCTTGGCGGCTGGCGGCTGTGGCAGTGCACGCTCTACGTGACGCTCGAGCCGTGTCCCATGTGTGCGGGTGCGATCCTGAACGCGCATCTGCCGCGCGTCGTTTACGGCGCAAAGGACCCCAAATCCGGTGCGGCCGGGAGTCTGGTCGATGTGCTGCATCTGCCGGGCTGCTTTCAGCCGGAGGTGCTGGGCGGGGTCCTGGAAGAAGCCTGCTCGCAGGCGCTGCGCGACTTTTTCCGCGCGCTGCGCCAGAGGAACCGCTGATCCCATCGGTTCCCAAAGACGCGCGTCCCGGACGGACGCTGGTGAAAAAAAGGATGGTTCTCTATGCGATATCAGATCACGTCTGACTCGACCTGTGATCTCAGCCCCGAGCTGCTGCAGCGGTACAACATCCGCCTGCTGCCGCTCTACGTCAACATGGACGGCAAAACGCTGCGCGACGGCGTGGACGTCCGCCCGGACGACATCTATGCGCATGTCTCCGCGGGCGGCGGTCTGCCGAAGACGGCTGCGGTCAACCTGGCGGACTATGTCCGCATGTTCACGGAGCTTTCCGCGCAGAATGACTTTGTCATTCACATCTGTATTTCCCTCGATTTCTCCTGCTGCTATCAGAACGCAAAGCTCGCGGCGGCGGATTTTGACAACGTCTACGTTGTCGACTCGAGAAATCTCTCCACCGGCCACGGCCTCGTCGTGCTCGAAGCCGAGCGGATGGCCCGTGCCGGCATGGCGCCGGACGAGATCGTCGCGGCTTTGCATGCGCTGACGGACCGTGTGGAGGCCAGCTTCATTCTTGACCGGCTGGACTACATGAAAATGGGCGGCCGCTGCTCGGCCGTGACGCTGCTCGGCGCGAATCTTCTGAAGCTCCGCCCGTGCATCGAGGTCAAGGACGGCAAAATGGGCGTCGGCAAAAAGTACCGCGGCAGCTTTGAAAAATGTCTGGTGCAGTACATCACCGACAAGATCGGCGCGCGCAGCGATCTGGAGCTGCGGCGCGTCTTCATCACGCATTCCGGCCTGCCGGAGGAAACGGTGCAGAAAGCTGTGGAAACTGTGCAGAAGCTGCAGCCGTTTGACGAGATCTGCGTCACCCGCGCCGGCTGCACCGTCAGCAGCCACTGCGGCCCCGGCACCATCGGCGTGCTGTACATCCGAAAGGCAGAAGCATGAGACAGATACTCGAACAGCGTTCCGGGCTTTCCCCGGAGAAGATCGACACGCTCTGCGCCTTTGGCCGGGCACTGCTGGAAAAGAATCAGGTCATGAACCTGACCGCCATCACCGAGCCGCAGGCCGTAGCAGAGCTGCATTTTCTCGACTCCATCGCGCTGCTGCAGGCCGTGGACTTTCAGAATCAACACGTCATCGACATCGGCTGCGGCGCGGGCTTCCCCGGCGTGCCGCTGAAGATCGCGGAGCCGTCGATGGCGCTGACGCTGCTCGATTCGCTCGCCAAGCGGATGCACTGGCTCGAGGAGCTGCTGCCGCAGCTCGGCGTGCAGGCACAGGTCGTGACGGCCCGGGCGGAGGAATACGTCCGCACCTGCCGGGAGAGCTACGACATTGTGACCTCCCGCGCCGTGGCGCGGCTGAACGTGCTCGCGGAGCTGTGTCTGCCGTACGCGAAGGTCGGCGGCGTCTTCCTCGCCATGAAGGGCGCGCTTGCCGACGAAGAGATCGACGAGGCCCGGCGCGGCATCGCCCAGCTCGGCGGCAGCATCGAGCGGGTGTACGAATATCCCATCCAGGACGCCGTCCACAAGGCCGTCGTCATCCGCAAGCAAAAGCCGACCCCGCCCAAATACCCCCGTGCATTCGCAAAGATCAAAAAATCCCCCCTGTAAACCATCACCCCCGCAGGAAAATTCCTGCGGGGGTTCGTTTTCCCCAGGCTCCCCTCCCAGGGGAGCTGTCAGCCGTAGGCTGACTGAGGGATTGTTTGCCGCCGCAGCGGACAAAGGCTTCCCCTATGAGGGGAAGCTGTCAGCCGCAGGCTGACTGATGAGGTGGACAGCTCCTCGTAGACGCAAGTGCCTCCACCTCATCCGTCACGGCTTCGCCGTGCCACCTTCCCCTCATAGGGGAAGGCTTTGGATGCTTAAAAAAACTGAAAATCTCCCCGCAAAAAGGTACAGACCAGCAAATCTGGTCTGCACCTTCTATTTATGGCAGATATTCTACGGCAACTAGTATCAAATTCGATACCCCTGTATCAGGCGGCGCGTACCAAGACGCCCGTGAGGTGACCATCGTGTGGAACGCCAGACTGAAACATTGGGCCTTCCCTAAATTCAGAGGCAGATTGCACCCCGCATCTCCAAGCACTCTTTTCTCCCCTATCTTTTCTC
>CDZG01058413.1_pt1 | contig 18849 bp, 15 predicted proteins | sample 557741 | NCBI WGS metagenome assembly CDZG01 (sample SAMEA3182086, study PRJEB8094) | gut metagenome | biome: human; feature: gut; material: Stool; isolation source: human stools | place: Canada | collected 2013-01-21
GGGCGGAGCAGAGCCCCGCCCCTACAAGGTCCCCGCAAGAAGGCAACATCCATCAAAATTTCAGCCGTACCTTCTATTGACAGCAGTCGTTCTACGGCAACTAGCTGCAAATCCGACACCTCCGTATCAGGCGGCGCGTAGTCAAACGCCCGTAAGGTGACTCCCGAGTGGAACGACGCCTAAAACATTGGTTTTCACCTGAATTCAGATGCAGGACGCACCAAACGCGTCCAAGCACTCTTTTCTCCCCTATCTTTTCTCTTGCGAGAGAAAAGATAGGGCCGCCGGAGGCGATGGCAGCTGCAAATTTGCTACAACCTCTCAGTCAGCCTTCGGCTGCCAGCATCCCTACCCCTTTTGTCCCTTCGGGACATTTCCCCCTGATAGGGGGAATCGGCCCCTGAAAGGGGAGCCAAGGGGTTCGCGCGGCCGGAGGTGCGTCAGAAAGAATCAACACCATTATACTATCCCTCCTTCCTGAAAGGAAGCTGAAATTCTTTCATGTTTTCTTTACAATTCGTTCTCATATTTTTCAGGATGATTTCAGAATTATGCGGTATGCTGAAAGCACAAAAACAAAGAACCAAACGCGCAGCGCAGCCGCTGCACGAAAAAAGGAGATCATCGATATGTCTGAAGAATTCTATCCTGAACATGAGATCCATACCGACCCGGTCGAAAATCAGCAGACCGAACAGCAGACCTGGCAGGCGGCCCAGCAGCAGACCGCGCAGCAGACCTGGCAGGCCGCTCCGCAGCAGCCGTCTTCTCCGGCACCGGAAGCAAAGAAGAAGGGCGGCAAGGCCGCGAAGGTCGTCGCGCTGCTGCTGGCGTGCGCGCTGGTCGGCGGCGGCTCCGGCTTCGGCGCAGCGGCGCTGATGCAGAAGCAGTCCGCGCCCGCCTCCAACTCCGTCTCCTCCGCTTCGTCCGACGCTTCCGTCATGCTCGAGGGCCAGCGCCAGACCGCAGCCCTGCAGGTCGCGTCCATCGACACCAGCAAGGTCCTGACGCCGAGTGAGGTCTACGCCCAGAACGTCAACTCCACCGTCGGCATCACGACCTCCATCACCACCAACTACTTCGGCTACCAGACCACAGGCGCCGCGGCCGGTTCCGGCTTTATCCTGACGGCCGACGGCTACATCCTGACGAACTACCACGTCGTGGAGTCCTCGGATTCCATCAAGGTCACCACCTATGACGGCACGAGCTATGACGCGCAGCTCATCGGCTACGACGAGAGCAACGACATTGCCGTCCTGAAGATCGACGCGACCGACCTCACCCCCGTCGTGCTCGGCGACTCGGATACGCTGAACGTCGGCGACAGCGTCGTCGCCATCGGCAACCCGCTGGGCGAGCTGACGTTCTCCCTGACGACCGGCGTCGTCAGCGCACTGGACCGCCCCGTCACCTTCTCCACCGGCTCGACCATGAACCTCATCCAGACCGACTGCGCCATCAACTCCGGCAACTCCGGCGGCGCACTCTTTAACCTCTACGGCGAGGTCATCGGCATCACCAACGCCAAGTATTCCTCCTCGAGCGCCTCTTCCGAGGCCTCGATCGACAACATCGGCTTCGCCATCCCGATCGACCAGGTCCGCTCGATCTTTGAGTCGATCATCACCAACGGCTATATCGTCAAGCCCTACATCGGCGTGACCGTCTCCGACGTCTCCGCCGAAAGCCAGAGCTACGGCCTGCCGCAGGGCGCGGCTGTCCGCTCCGTGACGGAAAACGGCCCGGCCGCGGAAGCCGGTCTGCAGGAAAATGACATCATCACCACCGTGAACGGCGAGGCCATCACCGGCAGCAACGATCTGGTCAAGCTCGTGAAGGCCGCCTCCGCAGGCGATACGCTGGAGCTGACGGTCTACCGTCAGGGCCAGACCGTGACCCTCACCCTGACCGTCGGTGAGCAGAAGACCGACGCGCTGCCCACGCAGACAGTAGACGAGACCCAGCAGCCGCAGTCCCAGAACCCGTATGACGGCCAGTACGGCGGCCAGTCCAACGGGCAGTCCGGCGACAGCTTCGGCAGCTGGCCGTTCGGCTTCGGCTTCGGCGGCTGAGCATAAAATTGCCCACTTCCTGACCGGTTTTCTCCTCCCTGTATTTCTTCATTGTTTCTTCCTCCCGGTCATCAAAACGGCGGACGCGATTGCGTCCGCCGTTTTTGACGCGCAAAAAAGCCCCCGGACACAGGTCCGGGGGCTTTTTGTATGCAGTTTGGAGAGGGTCTTACTTGATGCCCATGAGGAGCTCCATGACGTACATTTCGAGCTTCTCGAAGTTCTGCTCCTTGACGCAGGCAGCCTGGAACTCATAGTCAAAGTGCTTGACCTTGTCCAGCAGCAGCTCAAAGATGCGCTTGGAGTTGATGAGGTGACGATAGCAGTCCTCATCGGGCTGGGTACGCATGGCCTTGACGTCAAGACCGACGCATTCGAAGTTGCCGCGGTCGCCGTAGTTGTTTTCGTACAGGACCTTGACCTGGTTGAAGGCGTTGCGCAGGTTGTCGACGCCGAAGGACTTGTCCTGGTCGTAACGGCAGCCATTCTGGTCGTTCAGATGGACGCCCCACAGCTTGTTGAGAGCCAGCGCGAAGCCCATGTCGTTGGCGGGATCGAGGCCGGCGAGGATGGAGTGCGCGGATTCGATGCACAGGCCGACACGGTTCGGATCGACAGTGTAAGCGCCGACAGCCAGAGCGTGGCCGGCAGTGCCGCAGATGGAGCGGTCGATGGGCTCATTGGGCTTCGGCTCGACAAGGATCAGCGCATCGTCACGATAGGTCAGGATGTCGTTGAACGCGTCGCGCAGCTGGAGGGTCATCTCGACGGGGTTCTTGCCTTCGGCGCAGAGGGTGCCTTCACGGGCCAGCCACAGCTGGATCTTGTTGGTGCCGAGTGCCTTGGCGATATCGCAGGAGCGGCGGGCACGCCACTGGGCGAATTCGCGGTCTTCCTTGCGGGAAGCGGTGAAGCCGCCGTCATTCGTGCGCTTGTCGAACCACAGACGCGGAGCGACGAACTCTGCGAACAGACCGTACTTGTCGAGCATCGCCTTGACGTCCTTGGCGTAGTCGATGATCTGCTTCTCGGTCATGTTGTTCATGTCGGGAACTGCGTCGTCGTCATGGAACTGCATGCCGGCCAGGCCGATCTCGGCATATTTCTTCATTTTCTCTTCCAGCGGAATGCTCTTGCGATGGCCGGGGCCAAAGGTCTCGTTGCCCTCATGGATGTTCCACGGGCCTGCGGTGAAGCGGAAAGTAGCCATAGTAAAATCCTCCTGTTTGACTTGTTCGTATGGTCGTACACGTGGTACAGATATGCTTTTGCCGTCGGGCAGCTTTTGTCAGAAAACCGCTGCCCTGTACCTCCATGATAGCGAAATGCGGCGTTTATTCAACGCCCCGTTTGCTTTTTTCACCCGACAATCTTGCGATTTTTGTTTTTTCGGTAGTCTTCCACAAATTTGCTCCCTGCGATTTGTATTGTTTGACGCACCCGTGCGGAGATTTTTTTGCGCCCGGTATCCCCGGGGGGAGCTTGTGCCGGGCCGATGGGTCCGGTATAGTAGCAGCAAGAAAAAATTTTGGAGGAAAACACTATGCACATGGCTGATGCGCTGGTATCCCCGGCAGTGGCCGTCACGATGTACGCGGCTTCCGCGGCCGCGGCGGGCGTTTCGCTGGTCCAGCTCCACAAGGAAGAGGCCGCCGCGCCGGAGCTTGCAAAGAAAAAGCTGCCGACGATGGCCGTCATGTCCGCGCTCGTCTTCGCGGGCCAGATGATCAACTATACCATTCCCGGCACCGGCTCGTCCGGCCACCTCTGCGGCGGCATGCTGCTGAGCGCCATCCTCGGGCCCTGGGCGGGATTTTTGTCGATGATCGTGATCCTCGCCATCCAGGCGCTGTTCTTCGCCGACGGCGGTCTGCTGGCGCTGGGGGCGAACGTGTGGAATATGGCGTTCTACGGCTGCTTCGTGGGCTATTTCCTCATCTACCGGCCGCTCATGCAGGGCAAGCTCCTCTCCGGTAAGGGCCGGACGAAGCTGGTGCTGGCGTCGGTGCTGGGGTGCGTCGTGACGCTGCAGCTCGGCGCGCTCTCCGTCGTGGTGGAGACGTCGCTCTCCGGCATCACGGCCCTGCCGTTCGGCGCGTTCGCGGCGCTGATGCAGCCGATCCATCTGGCCATCGGCCTGGTCGAGGGCGGCATCACGGCGGCAGTCCTGCTGTTCGTCTACCAGACGCGGCCGGAGCTGCTGCAGTGCGCGTCCGCTTCCGGCGCGAAAAACCGCTGCTCGCGCAGAGCCGCGCTGGCGATCCTGGCTGCCGCGGCGCTGGTCATCGGCGGCGGCCTGTCGCTGCTGGCAAGCTCCAACCCCGACGGGCTGGAATGGTCGCTGTTCGGCAATGAAGAGGCCGGGTATTCGGCCAACATGGGTCTCGATGAAGAAGCCTACGGCGCTGAAAGCGCCGCCGCGGAAAAGGCGGCCGCCGTGCAGGAAAAGACGTCCCTGCTGCCGGATTATAACTTCGCCGGCAGCGACAGCGCCACAGGCACCTCCGTCTCCGGCCTCGTCGGCTGCGCCCTGGTCGCCGCCCTCGCCGCCATCATCAGCCTCGCCGGCCGCACCGCAAGGAAGAAATCAGGAAAAAAGCAGGCTTCAGCGGGGTAAAATAACCCGCACGCAGTCCAAAGCCTCCCCTGAAAGGGGAGGTGGCTCGGCGAAGCCGAGACGGAGAGGTCGTGCCGGGAAGAGACAACCTCTCAGTCGCCTTCGGCGCCAGCTCCCCTGGAAGGGGAGCCTTTGGGCGCGTTCTGTAGGGGCGGGGCTCTGCTCCGTCCGCGGGTGCCGATCTCGTCGGAAGAACGGGCGGAGCAGCGCCCCGCCCCTACAAGGTCCCCGCAAGAAGGCAAAATTCATCTGGATTTCTAAAGCACCTTCTATTGACAGCAGTCGTTCTACGGCAACTAGCTGCAAACCCGATACCTCCGTATCAGGCGGCGCGTAGTCAAACGCCCGTAAGGTGACTCCCGAGTGGAACGACGCCTGAAGCCCAGGTTCTCGCCTGAATTCAGAGGCAGAAAGCACCCCGCATCCCCAAGCACTCTTTTCTCCCCTATCTTTTCCCGCGCAAGGGAAAAGATAGGGCCGCCGAAGGCGCGTCAGAAATGACCACGACGGAACGAGCCGCCGCAAGCGACGTCTGTTTTCCTCTGTGCTCATTTCTTCCTTTCCAAACCGCAAACTGAATTTGCGGTTTGGGTTTTATCGCAAATCTGCAACAATCAATCACTCAGTCAGCCTGCGGCTGACAGCTCCCTTTACACAAGGGAGCCAAGGGGTGGCCCGCGTTTCGCGGGCACGAAAAACAAACATTCCCCGCGGCAAGCCCTCCGGCTTGCCGCAATTCGTGTTTTCGGAAGGAGGCGGACAGATGAATCAGGCGGAACGGGCCGGGCGGGAGCTGCGGGCCATGGACGATCTGGCCGCGCAGGATTCGTTCCTGCACCGGCTGAGCCCTCTGTCCAAGCTGTTTGTGACGATCTTTTATCTGGCCGTCGTCGTCTCTTTCCCGCGCTACCGGCTGACAGCCCTCGTGTGGATGGCACTGTTCCCGGTCGCGGGCTATCAGCTCGCGGGCATCGCCCTGCGCACCTGCTTTCAGAAGCTGCGGCTCGTGCTGCCGCTGGTGTGCGCGGTGGGGCTGCTCAATCCGATTTTTGACCGGCAGATCGTGGCGCAGCTCGGCACGCTTGCCGTCTCCGGCGGCGTCGTCTCAATGCTGACGCTGGTGATGAAGGGCGTTTTCTGCCTGCTCGCGTCGTTCCTGCTCATGGCCACCACGACGATCGAGGAGATCTGCCGCGCCCTTCGGCAGCTGCACCTGCCGAAGACGATCACGAGCCTGCTGCTGCTGACGTTCCGGTATATCGGGGTCCTGCTCTCCGAGGTCTCCGTCATGCAGGAGGCATACAGCCTCCGCGCGCCGGGGCAGAAGGGCGTGCATATCTCCGCCTGGGGCTCGTTCCTCGGTCAGCTGCTGCTGCGCAGCATGGACCGGGCGGAGGCGCTGTATGAGAGCATGGAGCTGCGCGGCTTCTGCGGGGATTTCTCCTACGCCGTCCGCCGCAAAGGCTCGGCCGCGTCCTGGCCGTATGCGATCTTGTGCCCGGCGCTGATGCTGCTTCCGCGGCTGGTCGATCTGTCCGCGCTCGCGGGCTCCCTATTTGTCTGAAAAGAGGCGAAGATGATGCTGGTTTTTGATCATGTCTGTGTATTCTACGGCGATACGCCGGTTTTGCGGGAGCTGTCGTTTCAGGTCCGCAGCGGCGAGCAGGTCGGGCTCATCGGCGCCAATGGCGCGGGTAAATCCACGCTCATGAAGGCCGCGCTCGGCCTGCTTCCCTATACGGGCAGCATCACCGTGGACGGCATCCCGGTCACGCGGAAGACCCTCCCGGAGGTGCGCCGGAAGCTCGGCTATGTGCTGCAGGACGCCGACAACCAGATGTTCATGCCCACCGTGCTCGACGATATGGTCTTCGGCCCCATGAACTACGGCCTGAGCCGCGCCGCCGCCGAACAGCGGGCGGAGGAAACGCTCGCGGCGCTGCACATGGAATATCTCCGCGACCGGCACAACCATAAAATGTCCGGCGGCGAAAAGCGGATGGCCGCCGTCGCGACCATCCTCGCCATGCAGCCGCAGATGCTGCTGATGGACGAGCCGTCCACCGCGCTCGACCCGCGCAACCGACGCACGCTCATCCGCGTCCTGCGGCAGCGGCCGGAGACGAAGCTCATCGCCTCGCACGACCTCGATCTGGTGCTGGAGACCTGCAGCCGCGTGCTGCTGCTTGCCGACGGGCGTCTGGCCGCCGACGGCGCGGCAGGGGAGATCCTGCGTGACCGGACGCTGCTGGAGGAAAACGGGCTGGAGCTGCCGCTGTGTCTGGCGGGCGTGCCGGACAGGATCTGAGCGCGGGCCGCGGCCGGCTCTCTTGCAATTTCCGCGCGCATACCGTATAATGTTGGAAGCCGGAAGAAAGAAAACCGAAAACGTGGAAATGACAGAAAGGATCGTGTTTTTATGGATCGTGCAGAATTAAAAGCCCGGGCGCGGGCGCAGCTCGGCGGCGGGATCTTCCAGAACCTGTGGATGATGGGGCTGGCGGTGTGCCTGCTGATCGGCCTGATGGAATCGGCAGCCGCGGGGATCTTGCCCGGCATCGGCGCACTGATCGTGGTCGGGCCGCTGGAATACGGCATGGCCTTTATTTTCCTCAAGCAGGCGCGGGATCACCAGCCGGTGCAGCTGGGCGACATGTTCCGCGGCTTCCAGGATGATTTCGGCGGGACGTTCCTCATCGGCCTCATGACGTCGCTCTTTACTTTCCTGTGGTCGCTGCTGTTCGTCATCCCCGGCATCGTCAAGATGTATGCCTATTCCATGGCCTATTATATCAAGCTCGACCACCCCGACTACGGCTGGAAGGCCTGCATCGATGAGAGCCGCCAGCTGATGGACGGCCACAAGTGGGAAAAGTTCGTGCTGGATCTGAGCTTCCTCGGCTGGATCATCGTGGGTTCCCTGTGCCTCGGCGTCGGCACGCTCTGGGTCACGCCGTATATGGAGGCGACAAACGCGCAGTTCTACGAATACGTCCGCTGCTGCCCGCGTATGGAGCAGTAATTGCATGAAAAAAGCGCCTGCCGCTGCTGCGGCAGGCGCTTTTCGTCTCTTTTTATTTCCGGATCGAAAGCTCCAGCAGGGCCAGCGCCTCCTGCAGGTGACTGTAGAACCCGGCGGCCGTGCGCGGCAGGGGCTGCTGCTCCTGATACCAGTCGCACTGCTCGAGCTCCGTATTGCCGAGCGTCCGGGCCAGATCCGCGCCGAGCCCGATGGCCTCGGCGTAGGGGAGGATGCGGTAGAAATACTGGCTGTCCTGCGCGAGCCGCGAGAGCAGCTGGCTCTGCGTGACGCGGCGCAGGAAGCGGCGGTAGCTCATCGCCTGCGTGACGATCTCGTCGCCGAAGGCCGTCCGCCTGCCGCCGTGGAGCGTCAGAAGCCCGAGCAGCACCAGACACACGATCACGAGCAGCACGGCGAGCAGACCCTCGCCGAACTGCGCGAGCGTCAGAAGCGCCACCGCGGCCAGCGCCGCGAGCGCCACAAACAGCTTTTTCCCTTGATAATACGCCGACGGCGCATGCAGGATCACGGCGCTCAGCGCGCCGCCGATCAAAAACGCGGCGATCAGCAGCAGCCAGCGTACAAAGCCCGCGGGCAGCAGCGGACTTGCCGCCTCGGCTGCAGCCAGTGCGCCTGCAAGCAGACCGAAGGCCCGCGCGAGGAGCGGATTGCCGCTCGACTTGCGGTAGAGCCTGCGGACCCAGTAGCGCCGCAGCACCGCGTCCGCCTTTTCCGCCGTGCGCTTGTACAAAAGGCTCGCGCCCTCGCACACGTCGCCCTGCGAAAACAGCATCTGGAACAGCCGCACCTCTGCCGGGCGGCGCTCATTGCCCATGTCCACGCGGCGGCGCAGCGCGACGCGGCCGTTTTTCCCGCAGAAGATCGTCAGATACCCGAGGCTCGCCCAGTGGCAGACCAGCATGTTGAACTGGATCGGCCCGCCGCCGACCAGAAACGGCATATCGCACGGCAGCGCCGCGTCCGGCGGGAGCCTCCGCGTCGAGGTGCGGATGGGTGCGCTGCGCAGCGTGACGAACCAGTAGCCGAACGCCAGCGCCAGCAGCGCCACGATGACGGCCATGCCGACCCAGCTGAAGGAGAGCGCGGTGTATGCGCCCGAAAAATAGCTCTTGTCGAGCGTCAGCGTCATGTCCAGCGACTCATGGTCCTTGAGCCCGGTGGCGATCGTACCGCTGATGAGCGATTCGGATACGTCCAGATCGATATAGTCCGAGATCACGTCGCTGTAATACCCGCTGACGAAGGCGGGGTAGCCCTCAAACGGCTTCGGCATGGTCACGGTGAACTGATACCGGCTGATGGGGTAGGCCCATTTCGCGCTCAGCAGCGGCAACTGCAGCGTCTGCACGCCGTCGGCCTCGCTGACGAGGCCGGAGACCGTGTACAAAACCGTGAACGACCGCGTGCCGGTAAAGCCCGACGCGTCGCTCAGCACGAGCACCGGGCAGTCGCCGTCGGTCTGCTTCTGCGCGTCGTAGCCGGCGACGGAGGCCTTCTTCGCGCCCGGGACGAGCGGGAAGCGCAGCTGCGTCTGCGCGCCGTCGATCTCCATGGTGAAGGTCTGCGTGACCTGGCACGCGCCGCTGCCGGTCAGCGTGCAGTCGGTTTTCATATCGGAAATGGCGGGCTCCGCCGCGACCACCGTCGTACAGAGCGCCAGAAGGCAGGCCAGCAGAAGCAGCAGCCGTTTCATGTGATCACCTCAGCTCAGGGAAACCCGGCGCATCCCGCAGCCGGAGAAATTCCCGTGTCTTTTTTCTAAATTTACCACAATTCCGCCCGATTTGCAACCGGGTCTGCCCAAAGCATAAAAAACGGATACGCCAGGCAGGCGTATCCGTAATTCTTATCATCCGTTCAACCGGCGGATGTAGCCGCTGCCGCAGACCTGGCTGTAGTAGACCGCGTCGCCCACGGCGAACGTGTCTGCCTGGCTGAAGGCCTGCACCTCGTAGCTCTGGCCGCCAACGTCGACGGTCAGGGGGCTCGTCGCGGTGACGGTCGCCGGACGGCTGGTCGTCACGAGGACGACGTCGAAGGCATTGTCGCCGTCATGGTCGATCACGGTGATCTTGTCGTTGGCGGTCACGGCGTTCAGGATCTCCTTGGACGAGCGGGCGTAGTTGTAATAGTACTCCGTCTCGTCCGTCAGCCGGAAGCCGCCGCCCTGGCAGATCTCCTTGAGCTGCGAAGCGTCGGCAAAGGTGTAGTAGATCTCGTCGACCGCGTAGCAGGGCACGCCGAAGACCTTCCCGTCCTTCACGTAGATATCGACGCTGCGGCCGAGCAGACTCAGGTCTGTCGAGACCTGGAACGCCTTGTGTCCGGCGAGCTTGCTCGTCCCGGCGGGCAGGGGAGAGGAGCCGGTCAGATCGGCGCACTCATTGCCGGTCAGCGTCGCGGTATAGCGGGTCAGGCCGAAGCGGATCTCGAGATACGACATCGGGTTCATCAGCGCGTCGAGCACGTAGCGCTGCACACTGTTCTCACTGGCGTTGGCCACCTTCGGGCAGAGCGTGGCGTTGTAGATGAGCAGGCACGCGTTGTCGCGCGTGGCGTCTTCTTCATATCCGGCGGTCAGACCCGCGTAGATGCCCTTTTCAAATGCGTCCTGGTCGACGTTCTGCGCCCAGCCCGCGCCGACATAGCGCGCGCTGTCTTCCCCGAGCAGGACGAGCAGCATCTTTGCCAGCTCCCGCAGCGTCACATGATCGGCGGGGCGGAAGCGGCCGTTGCTGCCGGCGACGATCTCGTTCTGCGCGCAGTAGGCGATGAACGGCAGCGCCCAGGACTCAGAGACGTCATAGAACGGGACGGGGGCATTCTGTCCCTGCACCTCGGCGTCCGCGTCGGCGAGCAGGGCCATGAGCTTGGCGACCTCTTCGCGGCGGATCAGCTTGTCCGGGCCGAAGCTGCCGTCCGAATAGCCGGCGACGAGACCGAGGTCGGCGAGCATCCGCACGGCGTTGTAGTTCCGGATCGTGCTCCGGTCGGTAAAGTCTGTGGGCTCGGCCGCGGCGCAGGGCAGGATCAGCAGCCCCGCAAGCACAGCCGCAAGCAGCAGACAGAGAAACTTTTTCAAGACGTCAGCCTCCTTCCGGCCGGGAAAATGACAAAGCGGTCAGTTTCCCCATAAAGAATCGTTGCACCCAGTATAAGCGGCGGCTGGCAAGATTGCAATACAATGGGAGCTTTTGTAACAAAACTGTAATGAAGTCCGGTAAAATCCGGATATTGCTGGCAAATCACGCCGTTTTTGTGCAGAAAACGCGGGCGGACCCGGCTGGGCCCGCCCGCTTGCGCGCGATGTTCAGTGGATGTTCACGATCTCATATTCGTCGGAGCCGAGCCCGAGCTTTTTGCCGTGCTCGATCATGTCCTGCCAGTGCGTGTTGTCATGCGCGGCGTGGAAGCGGTCGCAGTCGTGCTCGAGCTGCAGGTCCGTGATGGCGCAGTTCGGCATGACGGGCTGGCGGTTGACAGCCTCGGCGCAGGCCAGATCCAGGGCGACCGGGTCGGCGGAGGCAAACATGCCGACGTCGGGGACGATGGGCACGTCGTTTTCCGCGTGGCAGTCGCAGTTGGGCGAGATGTCGCGGACGATGTTGATGCAGTAGCTCGGGCGCCCGTCCAATACGGCCTTGGCGTACTCGGTGATCTTACAGTTGAGGATCTTCTCGCTCGAGTCAAGGCCCGGCCGGATGGCGTCCTTGGGACAGATCGCGATGCAGCGGCCGCAGCCGGCGCAGGCGTCATGGTCGATATGGCACTTTTTGTCCACGATCCGCGGGCCATTGTGGGCGCAGATCTTCGCGCACGCACCGCAGCCGACGCAAAGATCGGTCTGCACATACGGCTTGCCGTCGGCGTGCATGGCCATCTTGCCCGCGCGCGAGCCGCAGCCCATGCCGATGTTCTTGAGCGCGCCGCCGAAGCCCGCATGCTCATGACCCTTGAAATGCGCCAGCGAGATGAAGATATCGGCGTCCATCACGGCGCGGCCGATGCGTGCGGTCTTGCAGTATTCGCCGCCCACGACCGGGACCTCGATATCGTCCGAGCCCTTGAGCCCGTCGGCGATGATGACGTGACAGCCGGTGGAGAACGGGGAATAGCCGTTGAGATACGCGGTATCCATGTGCTCCAGCGCGTTTTTGCGGCTGCCGACGTAGAGCGTGTTGCAGTCGGTGAGGAAGGGCTTGCCGCCGCGCTCCTTGACGAAGTCGGCGACGACCTTGGCATAGTTGGCGCGCAGGAACGACAGATTGCCGAGCTCGCCGAAATGCAGCTTGATGGCGACGAATTTGCCGTCAAAATCGATCTTTGAGAACTCCGATTTTTCCAGCAGCTTCCGGAGCTTGTCGAGCTGGCTGACGCCCAGACGGCAGCGGAAATCAGTAAAAAAGACCTTGGATGCAGACATGGAAGATTCTCCCCTTTTGGATGATTTTCTTTCGATGTTTTCTATGATATTGCACCGCCCGGAATTTGTCAACCCAGCCCGGAGGCTGTAAACAGGTAGTTCTGCAGGCTGAATCCGGCCGTAAACGGCCGCATGAAGTTCCAGTAGCCGAGGCCCAGAAGCCCGTATTCCGGCAGAAGGGCGAACTTCGCCTGCGCGCTGCGCACGTCCTCGAACCAGACCTCGTGCGGCTGCCCGGCTTCGTCGAGATACGTGAAATACGGCGTCTGCGACTGCGTGTCGAACTGGATCTCGGCGCCGTACTGCGCGGCGAGCAGCGGCGCAGCCTCATTGCCGATCGACTGCGCCCGCGTCGCGCCCGCGGTGAATGGCAGTGTCCAGTCATAGGCGTAGTTCGGAAAGCCCAGCAGGATCTTGGCGGCGTCCATCTGCGTCAGCGCAAACTCCACCACCCGCCGCACCGCCCCCACCGGCGCCACCGCCATCGGCGGCCCATAGGTGTAGCCCCATTCATATGTCATCAGCAGCACGGCGTCGCTGGCGGTGGAGAGGGAGGCGTAGTTGTGGCCTTCGTAGAGGGTGCCGGGCTGGGCGGCGGAGGTTTTGGGGGCCAGGGCGGTGATGAGGGGCAGGCTGTAGGGGGCGAGCGTATCGCGGAGCAGCTGGATAAACGCCGCGTAGGGCTCCGCCAGGTCCCGGCCGAGATACTCAAAATCCACGTCGAGGCCCTCATAGCCCTTTTCCAGCATCGTCTGCAGCACGTTGGCCGCGAGCGTCTGCTGCAGGGCCGGATCCCGCAGCAGCGCAGCTGCCTGCGCGGCGGAGAAGGTCCCGGCGGCTGTGAGCGTCGACAGGTGCAGCAGCGGCTGCACGCCGCAGGCTCCGGCCAGTGCCAGCAGCCGCTCGTCGTCCATCGGCACCAGCGCGCCTTCCGCCGTAAAGCCGTAGGTGAACGGGGCCAGCGCCCCGGCATACGGCAGAATGCCGCGCAGCACGCGTTCGGACACATTCGGATAGGCATAGCCGTTGACGACCGCGGGGCGGCGCGCGGCCTGCTCGAGCTGGGTCACGAGGATCTGGCCGGGGTAGATCCGGTCGGAGCCGGAAAGGTTCGGGTTCATCCGGTACAGGGAAGCCACATCCGTCCCGGCGCTTGCGGCGATGGACGTGAGCGTGTCGCCGGGCTGCACGGTCACGGTCTGTTCCGGATACAAGACCAGAAGACTCTGGCCGACGGCCAGCCGGTACGGCTCCTGCAGGCCGTTGTACCGCGCGAGAAAGCCGGGCGCGAGCCCCAGCGCCCGACCGATCGAAAAGAGCGTATCGCCGGGCTTTACCACATAGATCTGCATACGATCACCTCGCAAAACCCTATGCGCCGGGCGGCGCTTGTGTTCCGGGTTTTTCTGTGGTATAAATATTGCGAAAAAATGCGGAAAAACCGGAGATAATAAGGAGTAGTACCATGAGACCGGAAGAACTTGGCGCGTGGCAGGCGCTTTTGCAGGAGGAATTTGAAAAGCCGTACTGGCGGACGCTCGCAGAGCGGGTGGACGCGGCCTACGCCGCGTCCACGGTCTATCCGCCGCGGGAGGCGCTGTTTGCCGCCTTCCGCATGACGCCGCCGGAGGCAGTACGGGTCGTGATCCTGGGGCAGGACCCGTATCACGAGCCGGGGCAGGCCAACGGGCTGGCCTTTTCCGTGAAGCCGGGCGTGAAGCTGCCGCCGTCGCTGCGCAATATCCTGACGGAGCTGCAGGCGGACTGCGGTGTGACGCCGACGGAAAGCGGCGATCTGACTGCCTGGGCGCGGCAGGGTGTGTTTTTGCTCAACAGCAGCCTGAGCGTGGAGGCGGGCAAGGCGGCCAGCCATCAGGCGTTCGGCTGGCAGACGTTCACCGACGCCGCCGTGCGCGCTGTCGCTGCGCTGCCGCAGCCGGTGGCCTTCGTCCTCTGGGGCGGCCACGCGCAGAAGAAGGCGGCCCTCGCCGCGGACAGTCCGTATCCCCGCCTCGTGCTGCAGGCGCCGCATCCGAGTCCGCTGAGCGCCTACCGCGGCTTCTTCGGCAGCCGCCCGTTTTCGAAGATCAACGCCTTTCTGGAGTCTGCCGGCAGCCGCGCGATCGACTGGCGGCTGTAGGCGTGTAAGAATCACCAAAAATGGAGCGCCGCAAAGGGAAAATTTTTTTCACGAAAATCTTGATTTTTTTCTGAAAAACAGTTGAAATCTGTGACGTTCTGTCATAGAATATGCTTGCTTGCCGGGAAACGGCGGGCAAGGAGTTTTTCACATGCTGCATGTTGTATTGGTTGAACCCGAGATCCCGGCCAACACCGGAAATATTGCGCGCACCTGCGCCGCGACCGGCAGTGTCCTGCATCTCGTGAAGCCCCTGGGCTTTGACATTTCCGACAAGGCGGTCAAGCGCGCGGGGCTCGACTACTGGCACCTGGTAGACGTTCGGGTGTATGAGGATCTGGACGATTTCTTTGCAAAGAATCATCCATCCTGCCTGCGCCTGTTTTCCACCAAGGCGCCCCGCCGCTACGACGAGGCCGATTACCCCGACGGGACCTATCTGTTCTTCGGCAAGGAGACCAGAGGTCTGCCGGAGGATCTTCTCGCCGCGCACTATGACAGCTGTGTCCGCATCCCCATCCGCGCGGAGGCGCGGAGCCTCAATCTCAGCAATTCCGCTGCCATCGGCGTGTTTGAAGCGCTGCGGCAGCAGCAATTCCCACACCTGAAGACCGAAGGAAAAATGGCCGACTGGAACCGGTAAACAAGCGGGCTGCCCCCGCCATCAAATAAGGAGGAACATCTATGAACTACAACAAGAAGTCTGTTGAAGATATCGACGTCGCGGGCAAGCGCGTCCTTTGCCGCTGCGACTTTAACGTCCCCACCAAGGACGGGAAGATCACGAGCGACAAGCGCATCGTCGCCGCGCTGCCGACCATCCAGTATCTCGTGAAGCACAATGCCCGCGTCATCCTCTGCTCCCACATGGGCAAGCCCAAGGGCGAAGTGAAGCCGGAGCTGAGCCTGCAGGTCGTGGCCGATCGTCTGTCCGAGCTGCTGGGCCAGCCGGTCAAGATGGCCAAGGACGTCGTGGGCGAGAGCGCACAGGCGCTGGCCGCCTCCCTCAAGGACGGCGAGGTCATGCTGCTTGAGAACACCCGCTTTGAAAAGGGCGAGACCAAGAACGACCCCGAGCTCTCCAAGAAGCTCGCTTCCATGGCTGACATTTTCGTGAACGACGCCTTCGGCACCGCGCACCGCGCGCACGCCTCCACTGCCGGCGTTGCCGACTATCTGCCTGCCGTCTGCGGCTATCTGGTGCAGAAGGAAGTTTCCATCATGGGCAAGGCCCTGGCCGATCCGGAGCGTCCGTTCGTCGCCATCCTCGGCGGCGCGAAGGTCTCCGACAAGCTGAACGTCATCAACAACCTGCTCGAGAAGGTCGATACCCTCATCATCGGCGGCGGTATGGCCTATACCTTCGTCGCGGCCAAGGGCTACGGCATCGGCAAGAGCCTGTTTGACGCAGAGAAGGTCGACTACTGCAAGGACATGATGAAGAAGGCCGAGGAGAAGGGCGTCAAGCTCCTGCTCCCGATCGACACCGTCGTGGCTGCCGACTTCCCGAACCCGATCGACGCGCCGGTCGACGTCGAGACCGTCGACGTGACCGCCATCCCGGCCGACAAGGAAGGCCTTGACATCGGCGAAAAGACCCGCGCGCTGTTTGCCGATGCCATCAAGAACGCGAAGACCGTTGTCTGGAACGGGCCCATGGGCGTGTTTGAGAACCCGACGCTGGCCAAGGGCACCATTGCCGTGGCACAGGCACTGGCGGATTCCGACGCTGTGACCATCGTCGGCGGCGGCGACTCTGCGGCGGCCTGCGAGCAGCTGGGCTTTGCGGACAAGATCACGCATATTTCCACCGGCGGCGGCGCATCGCTTGAGTTCCTCGAGGGTTTGGAGCTGCCCGGTATTGCCTGCCTGCAGGACAAGTAAGACTGGGTACTCTGCTGGAGCTGCCATCACGTATCTACTCTTTAGACGGACACGCCTCTACGCCACACCGGCTGCTGAGCTATGGTTTTCTGCCGAAAGAGCCTGCCATTGTTGGTGATGGCTGAATCGGTGCCAGGAAATTTGTAAGGTGCGCCTGCGGGCGCGGGGTTATAAGGTAAAACTGATTTTGATATAATTATTAGGAGATTCACAATGAACAGAAAGTATCGCAAGACTGTTATCGCGGGCAACTGGAAGATGAACAAGACGCCGACGGAGACCAAGGCGTTTATGACCGAGTTCAAGGCCATCATGCCCAAGGGCCGCTGGTGTGACGTGGCGCTGTGCGTGCCGGCCGTCTGCATCCCGGCTGCTGTCCGCGCCATGCGCGAGACCCGCGTCGGCATCGGCGCTGAAAACTGCAACGCCAACGCCTCCGGCGCCTATACCGGTGAGATCGCGGCCAACATGCTGCTCGACGCTGGCTGCAAGTACGTCATCCTCGGCCACTCTGAGCGCCGCGCCATGGGCGAGACGAACGCGGACGTGAACGCCAAGGTCCTCGCCGCTCTGGACAACGGCCTGATCCCCATTATGTGCGTCGGCGAGAGCCTCGAGCAGCGCGAAGCCGGCATCACCGAGGAATGGATCACCATGCAGATCAAGACTGGCCTTGCCTCCATCGGCGAGGACAAGATCCGCAAGATGATCATCGCCTACGAGCCCATCTGGGCCATCGGCACCGGCAAGACCGCCACGCCCGAGCAGGCCGAAGAGGTCTGCGAGAACATCCGTGCGGTCATCCGCAAGCTGTACGGCGCCAAGGTCGCCCGCGCGATCTCCATCCTGTACGGCGGCTCCATGAACGAGAAGAACGCCTATGACCTGCTGGCCCAGCCCGACATCGACGGCGGCCTCATCGGCGGCGCGTCCCTCGTGCCCGAGAAGTTCGTCAAGATCATCGAAGCTGCCAACCAGCCGACGATCTGAGACAAGACCTGAAAAGCGAAAACCTCCGTCAGCCAGCGGCTGACGGAGGTTTTTTGTGCGGGATTCAGACCGCGGGGCCTGCTTTTTCCCGGCGGCTGAGGTGCGCGTAGTAGGCAAGGCAGAGGAGGACCTGCACGACGGTCGAGCAGGGGGTGGCGAGGCCGATGTAGAACAGGCGCACGTTCGGCAGGCGGGACATGAAGAACGACACCGGGATGCGCACGCCGAACGCGCCGAGGATGCCCTGTGCCATGACGAAGACCGTCTTGCCGAGGCCGGAGAAATAGCCCACGAAGCAGAACAGGAACGAGGTCAGCAGACAGTCGATGGCGTAGGCCTTGAGATAGTCCGCAGCCTCGAGGATGACGGCGCGGTCATTGGCAAAGATCCCGGCCAGCAGATCGCCGTGGAAGAAGTTGAAATAGAACACGAACACGCTGATGCACAGCGACGTGACGACGCTGTAGCGCAGGGCTTTTTTGGCCCGATCCGGCTTGGCCGCGCCGGTATTCTGCGCGACGAAGGCGGAGACGGACTGCGAAAAGGCCGACGGCAGCAGCATGACGAACGCGCAGACCTTCTCCGCGATGCCCATGCCTGCCGACTGCAGCAATCCCAGCGAGTTGACGATCGCCAGAATCACCAGGAACGACACGCCGACCAGCACGTCCTGCAGCGCGATCGGCACGCCGAGGCGCAGGATCCCGGCCGTGAGCGGCCGGTCGAAGCGCAGCTGCTCTTTGCGGAAGGTGAACGGTAGTTTGCGTCGCGCGATCACGAGCAGCGACAGGACCACGCTGATGGCCTGCGCGAACACCGTTGCCAGCGCTGCGCCTGCCGCGCCGAGGTGGAAGACGGCGACCAGCAGCAGATCACCGAAGATATTCACGACGCACGCGATGGCGACCGTGATGAGCGGCATTTTGGAATCGCCGAGCCCGCGGAAGACGCTGCCGATGACGTTGAACGCGACGATGAACAGCGTGCCGGCCGAGCAGATGCGCACATACAGCGTCGTGGGGACGAAGGCCTCCTCCGGCGCCTGCAGCAGGCGGCAGAAGGGCGCGGCCAGCGTCACAAGTACGGCGGTCAGTCCGAGCGCGACGCAGACGAACAGACAGATGGCAGAGCCGATGACGCTGCCGGCTTCGCCGGGCTTTCCCTCGCCGATCTTCTGCCCGAGCAGAACGGTCACGCCCGTCGTCAGGCCGACGAGCAGCGAGGTGACCAGCTGCATGGCCTGGCTGCCGGTCGAGACGGCGGAGATATCCGCCGTACCCGCGAATTTGCCGACGACGATCAGATCGACCGCGCCGTACATCGCCTGCAGGAACAGCGCCAGCAGCACCGGGCCCGCAAAGCGCAGCAGAGACGGAAGGATGCTTCCGTTCAGAAAATCATTTTGCTGTTTCTTCATACCAGACTCCAAAAAAAGAGCCGGATAAAACCCCGGGCCCGCGCCCGACATCTTATCCAGCCGAATTTCTCCCATCGACCCTCCGATGAACGGTGTATATTCTAACGGAAATGGGCAGGAAAGTCAAGAAAAAAGGGCTTGCAGGAAGCGCAGACCCTTGGCTCCCCTTCCAGGGGCCGATTCCCCCTATCAGGGGGAAATGTCCCGAAGGGACAAAGGGGGGGTAGGGATGCTGGCTCGGCGCAGCCGAGACTGAGAGG
>CDZG01046777.1_pt1 | contig 18681 bp, 16 predicted proteins | sample 557741 | NCBI WGS metagenome assembly CDZG01 (sample SAMEA3182086, study PRJEB8094) | gut metagenome | biome: human; feature: gut; material: Stool; isolation source: human stools | place: Canada | collected 2013-01-21
CCACTTCTTTCATCATTGCTAAAAATCCGGGACGGTCAAAGCAAGTACCACTAATGCCATCGTCCGTGAAATGGACAATGTTTGTAAAGCCCTGCCGTGCGGCGAACTCCTCCAACATTGCCTTTTGATTGGATATGGAATTGCTCTCACGCTGTTGGTCATCATCTTTGCCAAAGTCATCACGGCTCAGTCGTTCGTACAGAGCTGTGATTTTCTCATTTTTTCTCATAACTTGCGCTCCTTTCTTCGGTTTTAGGTTGTGTGTTCTAAGAGACTTCCCAACCGCTTGATTAAGAAGTCTTTTAGAGCATACAACACCGCTACTCAGCTTGTACTTTTTGTACTGCTTCACGGCGAAACAATCTGGCTTGCGCTTTTCCAGCCCCGCGAACATATAGTCCACGGCGTTCATAAAGTCATCGTCATCCTCCTTGACCTCCATCCCGGAAATCATGTCCACCAGCGTGTTCATGTTCCGATCCTCGGCGGGGCCCTCAAAGATGATATAGGCGATAAGCGCACAATACAAAAGTGTCTCGGCCTTCGTCCAAAACGGATCGCCCTCCTTGCCCTCTCCCTTGGTGTTGGAGATCAGCGCATTGACAAACTTTAGGATGTCGGCCTCGTTCTTGATGTACGCCAGCGGGTTATAGTGCATGGACTTGGAAAAATCAATGCTATTAAAAACCTTGATTTTATATCCACGCTTTTTTTGCAGGAAATAGCCCACCTGCCCGAGGACGCCGCCTTTTGGATCGACCACCACATACGAGGAATGGGCTTGAAGAAGCTGGGGCGTGAGCCAGAACCGGGTTTTGCCCGAGCCGGACGATCCGATGATACAGGCGTTGAGGTTGCGGGCATTGGCCGGGATCTTCGGGCGGGTGTTCATGGTGAGAAGCTCCGTCCCGGTGAGAATGACATTGTTCTCAAACTTTGGATCGACAAAAGGCTGGATGTCTTTAGGCCCGCCCCAACGGGCCGATCCGTATTCCTCATCCCGGCGATATTTCTTGGCGTTCTTGCTTTTGAAGTAGATCAGCAGCCGAAAAGCCACAGCACCCACAAAGCCAATGAGCCAGTCAAAGGGATCAAGCCCCGGCGAAAAATCCGCAAAGGCCACGCCGATGGTCTGCATCAGCCCCAGCAGCTTTTCCCCGAAGTTTGCACCAGCAGCCAGACGGTAGGCCGTCCCCATTTTCAAGCAGGCCCAGCCGATGAACAGATACGGGATATTGGGGAGTACATATTTTCTGATCTTATCTGTCCGCATGGGCTGCCTCCTTTACGCGCTCCTTCTGGCGGGGCTTTTCCTTGGCAAGCTGATCCGCCGCCCGTTTGAGCTGTTCCCGGATGGGGACGCGCCGGGATTTGGATTTATCCAGCACCTTCCGGGAGTATTCAGAAAAACAGGCCGTCATCGCGTCGGCCTGTCCAGACTTGAAGAAAAGCAGATATTTGTCCGGCCCGGTTTTGTAAAAGGCATAGTCCACATTCCACTTCCGGGCCACCCGGTCAAATACCTTGGGTGCGTCCACCTCAATACTGTTGGTGGCCGTACCGTGGGCCATGAGCTTTTTCACGCTCTGTTTGCCGTGGGGCGTTTGCGCCTCCCGGTGTGCCTTGGCGATTTTACGGCCAACGGCCCGGAACGCATAGGCAAGGCCCCGGGCGGTCAGCTTGCTGGCCTTCATGGAAATTGCGATTGTACGCCGGGAAATATCTTCATCAATCAGCTATACCACCTCCTTGCTTTGGGACAAAGTGTCTCGAAGCACTAACGCTCCTCATGTCCCGGAATGATATGGTGCTTGGCCGTGTCCCGGGCAGAGCCGTCAATAATTTCTTTGTAGGCTGCCATCTGCTCCCGGATAGAAAGCTGGGGATATGCGAATACCCGGTGCTCTGCGGGAATGTCCTCGATCCCGTGGTACAGCTCTACAAAGTTGTTGCTTACTCGGGTCAGATAGCCGCCGGGGGCGAAGTGCCCACCCTCGTTCAGCCGCATATCCCGCCCGTATGCCTCGAAGTCAAAATAGTTGATTATATCTTCGGGCACCTCCAGCCGCTCCATGTCCTCCACATAAATGCGCCCCAGCGTTTCATCGTCCGATACGCCGGGGTGGAAGTCGTAGCAATCCAGATTGTGAACGAGGTTGATGATGTCGGCCACGCTGGAAGTATGGTCGCCCTTGTTGAGAACGGCCTCCAGCGTTTCCAGCTCACCTTGATCCAGCTCCGAGAGCAGATGGGCCAGATGGTTGAGCTCGTCCAGATTTTCATATTCGTTCAGATAGTCATACAGGCCCAGCACATCACCGTCAAAAGAAACAATGAAAATCTCTTGATACCGCACACCGTCCACGCCGATCCGCTTTAAGAGTGACTGCACCTCCTCGGTGGTGGTGGGGAACTTTAAGATTTCCCCAGCATCCACGCCATAGTCGGCGTACTTCCCGGCATTAGTAACATAGGCTTCAAACAGGGTCATGCAGCACCTCCTTGATCCCCGCCATAATGTACTCGGCACAGGGCAGGGCGATGGCGTTCCCCAACGCCTTGTAGCGGCTGGCCGCCCGTATTTCCTCGCCGTCCGCGCCGTATTTTGTCCAGCCCTCGGGCAAGCCCATCAGACGCTCGCATTCCAGCTCCGTGGGAAACCGAACAAAGCCCCCGGCGGGATCGTCCTCATACCAAAAGGCAAAGGGAGCCACGCCGCCCGCTAAAAGAGTGGGAAAAGGGTCAGTTGGTAATCCGAAGCTGTTTCGGAACGCTTCTGGCGTCCTGTCTTTGGCCGACGCCCGCATACGGAAGCATTGAAAGGGTCTTGTGACGGGTACGCGCCCCCCTGCTTCAAGAAAAGTGCCTCGATCTCCTTCGGGGGAGGACAGCCCGCGATCTCCGCCAGCTTCAGAAAGTGGGTGCATTGGGCGGGGCTTAAATAGTATTTCGTGGGAGCGTCGGCCTCCAAAATCTGCCACGAGGAAGATACGCTGCCGTCGTGCCAGTCGGGGGCTTGCCCAATATTGGGCGTCCATGAGCCGCCATGAGAGGTCAGGCGTTCCCCCTCGCACCATTCCGGCTCCTGCCCATCTTCCAGAAGTAGGCATTGGAATGTCGGCGGCGTTGAACGCGGATAGCACGGCTCTAAAGTCCATCCTGTCATTTGATGAAAACGCTCCCATGACATTTTCCCAAACAGCGATAACTGGAAATAGATTGTCAGTTGCATCCCTCATTTCCTTGATAATGCGGATCGCTTGAAAAAACAGGCTGGACTTTGCGCCAGCCAAGCCGTCCCGGTTGCCGATCTGGGACAGGTTTTGACACGGCGATCCAAAGGTCAGCACATGGACGGGCGGGATGGCCCCGCCGTCCATGCGAGTGATGTCGCCCAAGTGGGCCATATCCGGGAAGTGCCGTTTTGTGATGGAGATAGGGGCCTTTTCGATCTCGCTGGCCCATACCGGGGTGATCCCGCAGCGGGCTGCCGCCAGCGGAAACACACCGATCCCATCAAACAGGCTCCCCAGCTTAATCGTCATTTCGTCTGCGGCCCTGTCCCTTGACGGTCAAAATGCCCTCAAGGGTGGTCGCTGTGATCCCCAGCCGCTGGGCAACGGCGATGTCGTTTTTCATGGCCTCGGTGACGGTATGGCCGCACACCACCAGCACATGAGAGCGTCGGAGCAGGTCACGGCTCATGTCGATGCCGCTTTTATGCTCCTCGGGAACAGCGTCGTTGAGGAACAGGGGCAGATACAGGGTGGGACAGATGGGCGAAAAGCCCGCCTCATACACAGCGCGGCAATACTGCGCCACCCGTTCTGCGTTTTCGCTGTCGCCGCCGTACCATGCGGCGGTAACATACGCAAGGGGTCGTTTCATATTGAATACCTCCGATAATTTATAATGTAGGTTCAGCCCAATCCCCCCGCCCTTTCCCAATCATGGGAAAGGGGGCGGCTCTGGAGGATATACCCCCGCCGCGCCGCTGGGAATAGCACAGCCGGGGCCGCCCGTCAAGGGCAAGCCGCCGCAAGCGGCGGGGCCATGCCCCCTTGACAGGCAGCTCCCGACTGCGCTTTGATTTGGGCGGCGACGGGGGATAAACCACCAGAGCCCTCTGTGAAAGGGCGTGAAAAAACCTCGGGACAAAGTGTCTCGAGGTTACTTCTCCAAATCCGCCTTTTTCTCGGGCTTTTTCAGCTCGGGCGGCTGTTTCTCTTTCCATTCGTCCAGCAGGGACATGATCTGCTCCTTCATCTTGACAGGAGTGACCTCCTTGCCAAAATACTTCTCCAGTTCGGCCATAGAAATAATCACGCCGCGATCCTCCTTTTTCTTTTCACTCAGAATACCGTCGATCACATCGCCGTTGAGCTTGCCCGCCTGATCCAGCTCCCGGAGCCGTTTGGCCTGAGCGTGGGAGGGCGAGGACTGCTCACCGTCGATAGACACGGCAATCAACCTCTGGTTTTTCGGTTTGATGTACGAGATCTCCACGGCGGGCATGAAGCCCAGCCCCTTTTCGTCCACCTTACTCAGCAGTTCCGGGACAAGGGAATTAAGGCGAAGATACCGCATGACCTTTTTGTAGTTCATATCGTGCGCTTCGCCAACGATCTCAACAGAGCGTTTTCCCACATCACCGGGAGCAACGCCGTCCAGCCGTCCGCCCTGGTGCTTGATGGCCTCCACTTCCAAATCCAGCAGGGCGGCCAATTCGCTGGGAAGTGTCTGATCTCGCTGCTTGTTACTGTCCCGCATGGCCTGCACAGCTTCTTGGTCGGTCATATCCCGGACAATAAAGGGCATTTCCTCCAGCCCGGCCAGCTCACTGCCGCGAGTACGGCGGTGGCCCGCGATAATCTCAAAACCGTTGCCGTCTTTCTCCGGGCGGGCAAGACCGGGAACCATAACGCCGTTTGCTTTAATGGACGCGACGGTTTCCTGCATCTTGGCGTCATCCGTGACCTTGAACGGATGGGGACGGAATGTGTGGAACGGGTGGAGCTCGGAAAGTTTCAGATAGACCAGCTTGCCCTCCTCCACAGGACGGGGCGGGGGTGCTGGCTCTTTGGGCTCTGCTGGGATCTCAGCAGCCGGGGCGGTATTGCCGCTAACGGCTACCGGCTCCGGGGTGGGAGACTCCTCCTTGGCGGGAGCGGCTTTTTTGCTTCGGGACACTTTGTCTCGAGGTTTGGGCGGCTGGGCCTCGTCGGGGGCCGCCTTATCCGCCTTGGGTGGGCGGCCTCTGCGGGGCTTTGCCGCCGTCTGCTCTTTGTCGGCCTCGGGCGCTGCCTGCTCCGCTTTTTCAGCCTTCGGGGGACGGCCACGGCGGGGCTTTTTCTGTTCAGCCGCAACCTCCTCCTGCGGCTTTTCCTCCTGGGCCTGTTCAGCCGCTTTCTCGGGCTGGCCGGGAGCGGGAGCCTCCGGGGTGGGCGGTTCGGCCTGTTCCACAACGGGGGCCGCTACCTCCGGGGCGGCGGGCTCGGCCTGTTCCACCGTATCACGGGCAGCCGCCCTGCGCTCCGCCATCAGCTCTTCGATTTTGTCAAAGGACACGACCACATCACCGGGCTCGGATACCGTTACCCCAGCCTGTTCCTGCGGGGGTGCCCCAGCGGTCAAATCCGGGGACGGGGCATCGGTGCCGGGAATATCTGCGGCAGGAGCCTCGGGAGTAATCGCCTCGCCTTCGACGGTGGGAATATTTTTCTTTTCCTCCACTTGCTAACCTCCAATCTTTCTGTAATTTTGCACAAAAATGAGCTTGAAAATTTTGTACTTATTTTTTAGAAAATTTCTGCCTCCTTCCGAGCTTTCCACGCAAAAAGGCCGCCCGTTGTCTTGACCGGGCGGCCTTTTGCGTAATGTGATAGCTCTGTTTTATTTTGTCGGGTCTGAAAACCCTTGTATTTACAGCGTTCCTAATAGGAAGCAATCATATGTAAATTGTATTATGCAGGAAACAAGCGTTTGGTGTTCTGCTGCAACAATTCAGCAAACATTAGAGACAATGAATTGGAACGATGTAATCGATATTACAGTGGCTTCACAGCAGAATATAATGAATGTTGTTGGCAATGGGCCAGGTCTTCAAACTCTCTTAAACTATATTAATAATCAGCAGTCTGCGATTCATTATGTTAAAGCCAACTATAGTGATGAGTCGGATTTGCTCTCCTGGTTAAGCTATTCTGCGTACCACGGTTCTCCTACAATATTACATATGAGTACAACTTCCGCAAATGTTAGTGCTGGTTATTGGCCGTATTATACTAGTGGTCACTACACGAATTTGGATGGGAAAACCTATGATGGAAGATGGATTGTTTCAGATCCGTACTATTATAGTAAGTATGTGTCTTCGCCGGAGTATGATGGATGGCATAATAGAACTTATACACACATTGCAACAGTTAATGGAAACAAATATGGCTCAAATAATAAAACCATAGGCTTCTAAATATTACTAACCATCTGGGATGTTTAATCATCCCAGATGGCTGATGTAAGGGTGAAAATATGAAAGTTAAATTCTTTTTAGCAGTTATTCTAACTTGCTTATTTTTGACCGCTTGTTCTACAGAAAATAAACGATCAAATAAAATAGATTTATCTAAAACAAAAGAAATATATTCGAGCGTATTATCCCCATCAGAAGATATACTTGATGTTTTTGGAGATAACTTATTACTCCACAATTATGATACATCGAAGAATGAGTATCTTCTTTTTAATAAAAAAGAATGCAAGACCATTGAGTATAACGACGAAAATAGATGTATGGTTTCATCAGCGTCTTTTGTTAATGCAAATAATGCATATTATATTTCTGAGGTTGTAGTCGATAATGTTAATAATTCAGAAAAACTAAGAATCATTGAATTAAATAGAGACGGAGATATTAATACAATTAGAGAAATTAATAGGACGGAAGAAGTAAGTCCATTTATTTATTTCGCAAAATATGATAAAGATAGTTTTTTGTTGATTCATAGAATTGGTTCTGAAACATACATAGATATGTTTAATTGTAAAGAAAGAAAATTTTCTCGTTTTCTAACACTTAAATCTACAGAAGAAAAAGAAACATATTTGGAAAAAGTCTCTGTTAATAATGAAAAAGTTTATGTTCTTGTTTTTGAAGAAGGAAAATACTATTTAAAAGTATATGACAAAGATTGTCGTCTGATAACTACACTCAATTTAGATATTCCACTCCTTAAAAAAAGTGCAATATTACAATTTTATGTCGTAAATGACTTATTAATATTTGAAAATTGGAATTCTGAACAGGCGCTGTACATAATGCAAAATGATACTTTTAAAGAAATACCGATAGGTGATAAGAGAATAGTTTCAACCGGTTTTTCAAATGTTTATGAAAAAGGGGCAAGGTATATCTTTTTGATAGATAGGAACGATATGTCGTCAGAAGAAAAACCAAATAATAAATTATATGCATTAGATCTAGAAACATATAAAATTAAATGTAACGAGATAGTTATAGGAGATGGTGTCCCGTGTATAAACTCAATTATTTATTGTGAAAATGGCAATCTGGTTTTATCAATAAAAGAAGATGTTTCATCGCAACAAATAGTATCATATGTATTAGATAATGAATTTTTGTGTGGTGCATACAAGTAAAAACTGACTAAAGTATGTCCATAAATCTAATAATAAAGACATCAACAAGTGAAACTCCTTCTAAGGATTATTCTTCGTCATTATTTGAATATTTTCTTAAAAGTAATGATTTCAAAAAAGTCGCTGATTTCCAAGATACCTATGTAATGTCTACTGAATAATAGAAAACTCAAAAAATCCGAAATATAAAAAGTGCTGTTTCAAAAAGGCAGTCAAAGAAAGCACGAGCTTTCTGAGATTAAGAACGACTACGGACATAGCGATACAGTGGAAGGCTGTATCGGATATGCTGACAGGTTTTATAGAAACGCCTGTCAGTATAACTGTGATATTTAAGCCTGAAACCAAGGCGGCAGAAAATTTAAAGGAAAATGTTTTGAAAATAATCGAAACCTTTAAAGAGGCGGCAGAGGAAGAAGAAATAGAGTTTAATTGCGATATGTAAAATCAAAGCGCGCAACTTCTTAAAATTTACATATTAGCAATTGACTTTATAAGGCGGTTATTGTAAAATAAATTTGATAATATATTGCTGTACGGCGGAACGGAGATAATACAATATGAAACCTGTTTATAAACGTATACTTTTAAAGCTCAGCGGTGAGGTGCTTGCCGGCGAAAAGGGCGTTGGAATTGATTTTGATAAGGTGCTTGAGGTGTGCGCAAGCGTTAAGGAATGTGTGGATATGGGGGTTGAGGTCGCCATTGTTGTGGGCGGCGGAAACTTCTGGCGCGGGCGCTCCAGCGGCAAAATGGATAGAACCCGAGCCGACCATATGGGCATGCTTGCAACCTCTATCAATGCGCTGGCGCTTGCCGACGCGCTTGAGCAGTTAGGTGTTACCGCACGAGTTCAAACCGCCATTGAAATGCGGCAGATAGCCGAGCCTTATATAAGAAACAAGGCTGTAAGACACCTTGAAAAGGGCAGAGTCGTTATTTTCGGCTGCGGCACGGGCAACCCGTTCTTCTCAACCGATACCGCCGCGGCTCTCCGCGCCGCCGAAATAGGGGCGGATGTTATATTCAAGGCGACCAATGTCGACGGCGTTTATGACAGCGACCCCAAGCAGAACCCCGAAGCGAAAAAGTATGATACTCTGTCTCACATAGATGTCTTAAAGGACGGTCTCCATGTTATGGACAGCACCGCCGCCTCGCTTTGCATGGACAACAGCATTGAAATACTCGTTTTCAACCTTAACGACCCGCATAATATTGTAAAAGCGATAACCGGCGAGCATATCGGAACAATTGTTAAATAATATATTAGTAAGGAGAATGAAGCTATGAAAGAATTACTTAAAAATACCGAGGAAAAAATGAATAAAACCGTTGCAGTGCTTGAAAGGGACTATAAGTCAATAAGAGCGGGCAGAGCGAATGTTTCGGTGCTTGACCGCGTTACGGTGGATTATTACGGCTGCCCGACGCCGATACAGCAAATGGCGGCGGTATCCGTTCCCGAGCCGCGCATTTTAATGATTCAGCCGTGGGACGCCACCACTTTAAAGGATATTGAAAAGGCTATTTTGACATCGGATATCGGCATAAACCCGCAGAACGACGGCAGGGTTATCCGCCTTTCCTTCCCGCCGCTCACAGAGGAGAGAAGAAAGGATATTGTAAAAGAGGTTCGTAAAACAGCCGAGGAAAACAAGGTGGCAATACGCAACACCCGCCGCGACGCGATTGAAAAGCTGAAAGCGCTTAAAAAGGCAAATACCATAACCGAGGACGATGTTGCCGACGGCGAGAAGAAAATTCAGAATTTAACCGATAAATTCTGCAAGGAAATTGACGATTTAGCGGCTCTTAAAGAAAAGGAAATAATGGAAATATAATACTTTTGCGGGCATATTTTAATGCCCGCTTTTAAAGCAGGTGAAAAATTGGGTCTGTTCGGCAAAAAAGAAAATACCGCGCGCGCGCTGCCGCGCCATATCGCAATTGTTATGGACGGCAACGGCAGGTGGGCTAAAAAGCGCGGGCTGCCGCGCTCGGCAGGTCATGCTGCGGGGGCTAAAACCTTTAAGACAATAGCGCGCTACTGCAATAAAATAGGGCTTGAATACTTAACCGTTTACGCTTTCTCAACCGAGAACTGGAAGCGCCCCAAAGAGGAAGTGGACGGTATTATGAACCTTTTGCGCGACTATTTGAAGGATGCGGAAAACTTTAAGGATGAGAACATAAAGGTGCGCTTTTTGGGAGACCGGACGCCCCTTGCAGACGATATCAAGGCGCTTATGCTTAAAAATGAGGACGGCTCAAAGGACGCTACGGGCTTAAACCTCAACATTGCCATAAATTACGGCGGACGGGATGAAATAGTACACGCGGTTAAAAAAATTATTGCCGCCGGAATACCCGAAAGCGAAATTACCGAGCAGCTTATATCGGATAATTTATACACTGCGGGTATGCCCGATCCTGATTTTATTATAAGACCGAGCGGAGAGTACAGAACCTCAAATTACCTTTTGTGGCAATCGGCTTATGCGGAATACTGGTTTTCGGATATTCTGTGGCCCGATTTTACCCCGAAGCAGCTTGAAAAAGCGATAGAGGACTTTAATCACCGTAACCGCCGATTCGGCGGTGTGTAAAAGGAGCGTAGAAATTTATGAAGACCCGAATTATTTCAGGCGCGGTTATGATAATTATAGCGGCGGCGGTTATAACCTTAGGTATGACGGTAAACCCGCTGTTTATAACCGCCTGCATTGCGTTTATTGCCGCGGTTGGGATTTACGAGCTTTTGCATAACGCCGCGAAAATTGAGTCAAAGGCGGCAATAATCGGCGCCTGCACCTATGTGGTGCTTATGGTGTTCGCAATAGACGGGAGCACGGGCGCCAGGCTGCAGCAGGCATTTGACGGCACGCACAGGGCGTATATAAAGCTTACATTCACACTGGCGTTAAGCGTTATTTATTTTATATATTCCGCTGCGGTGACGCTTAAGAATCACAAGACCTTTGAGCTTTCGCATATTGCCTTTCTTTGCGGTATGCCGATACCTATCGCCTTTGCGTTCAGTTCGCTCGGCGTTGTTATAAACCACGAGCACGGGCTTTATTACCTGTTTATGCTGCTTAACTTTTCAAGCGTATGCGACGCAGGCGCATATTTTGTGGGCAGCACGCTGGGCAGGCATAAGCTTTGCCCGAATATAAGCCCGCATAAAACGGTTGAGGGAGCAATAGGCGGAATAGTTTCAAGCGTTATTGTGACATATATTTTGGGCTTTTCATTCTCGTTTGAAAAAAATCTTGCAAACGCGGCGCTTTTAACCGTTCCGTTCTGCATTTTGGGCATGATAGGCGACCTTTTCGCCTCTGCCATAAAGCGCGCTGCGGGAATTAAGGATTACGGAAATTTAATACCCGGTCACGGCGGAATACTTGACAGGTTTGACAGCATAATTATGACCGCCCCGCTTTTGTATTTGTTTATAGCTTTAGGGGTAATATAATGAAAAGACTTACAGTTTTAGGCTCTACCGGCTCTATCGGTACGCAGGCGCTTGAAGTCGCCGAAAAAACCAATTGGCAGATAACGGCGCTGGCGGCGTGCAGGAATGTAAGACTTGCCGAAACGCAGGCAAGAAAATTTAAGCCGCAATTTGTTGCAATGTTTGATAAAGGTGCCGCAGCCGAGCTTAAAATAAAGCTTGCCGATACGGATATTAAGGTGTGTTCGGGCGAGGAGGGCGTTATTGCTGCGGCAGAGAGCGATTGCGATACCGTGCTTAATTCGGTTGTGGGTATTGCGGGGCTGAAACCCACGCTGGCGGCAATAAATAAAGGTACTACGGTAGCCCTTGCAAATAAGGAAACTCTTGTGACCGGCGGAGAAATCGTTAACCGCAGGCTTAAAGAAACAGGCGTTAAGCTTTTGCCGGTGGACAGCGAGCACTCCGCAATTTTTCAGTCGCTTCAGGGTGCACCCGAAAATTCACTGAAAAAAATATTGCTTACAGCCTCGGGCGGGCCGTTTTACGGCAAGAAACGAAAAGATCTTGAAAGCGTAACGGTTAAGGACGCGCTTAATCACCCCAACTGGTCAATGGGCGCTAAAATAACCGTTGACTCCGCAAGCCTTATGAACAAGGGGCTTGAGGTTATAGAGGCGGTGCATTTATTCGGCGTTACGGCGGATAAAATTGAGGTTTTGGTGCACAGGCAGAGTATTTTGCATTCGGCGGTTGAACTGTGTGACGGTGCGGTCATAGCGCAGTTAGGCACGCCCGATATGCGCCTGCCCATACAGTATGCGCTGACCTATCCCAACCGCGCAGACAATGCGTTTGAACGGTTAAGCCTTACGGATGTCGGTACCCTCACCTTTGAAAAGCCCGATACCGAAACCTTTAAGTGCCTGCCGCTTTGCATTAAAGCGATAAACGAGGGCGGGCTGGCGCCAACCGCGGTAAACGGCGCTAATGAAGAAGCGGTCGCGCTGTTTTTGCAGGGCAAAATCAAGTTTTTGCAGATAGCCGATTTGGTTGAAAAAGCGCTTGCAGAGGTTAAAAACAAAAGGGATTTTACATTAGAGGATATTTTTGAGACGGATAAAGCGGCAAGAAAACTTGTAAGGGAAAGTATTTTTTAGAATCGGGTGGTTATTATTTCGGCTTTACTTAATGTTTGGAGCAATGTGTGGCCGTATCTTGTGGCTATAGCTCTGTTTTTGATCTTAATTGTGATTCATGAGTTCGGGCATTTTATTGCCGCAAAGCTTTTGGGTGTTCGCGTCAACGAATTTGCCGTGGGCTTCGGTCCCAAGCTTTTCTCAAAGCAGGGTAAGGAGACAAAATACTCTGTAAACCTTGTGCCGCTCGGCGGCTACTGCGCCATGGAGGGCGAGGACGAGGACAGCGGCGACGAGCGCGCTTTTTGCAATAAAAAACCGTGGCGGCGCTTTATTATAGTGGCAATGGGTGCCACCTTTAACCTGATTTTAGGGCTTATAATCGTAGCCGTAACCTTAGCCCCGCAAAAGGCGTTTAATTCCACCGTTGTGGCGGAGTTTAGGGAAAACGCGGTAAGTGAGCAATCGGGGCTTAAGGTAGACGATAAAATAATTGAGGTGGACGGCAGAAAAATTTTCTCCACCTATGATTTAAGCTACGCCTTTACAAATGTCAAGGGCGGCAAAGTTGATATGACCGTAAAGCGCGACGGTGAAAAGGTTGAGCTTAAAGATGTTAAGTTTGATTCTTCCGAAGAAAACGGAATAAGCTATTTAAACGTGGATTTTTATGTTTACGGCATAAGAAAAACCTTCGGCTCATATATTAAGCAAACCTTTGCCACAGCCGCGTCATACTGCGCTGTTGTGTGGCGGTCGCTTATAGACCTGATAAGCGGAAAATACGGTATAAGCGCGGTTTCGGGCCCTGTGGGCGTTACCGCGGCGATAGGCTCTGCCGCAAAGCAAAGCCTTGAAAATCTGCTGCCTATTATGGCGCTTATAACAATAAATCTGGGTATATTCAATTTATTGCCAATACCCGCGCTTGACGGCGGCAGACTGCTCTTTATTTTAATAGAAATGATCTTCAGAAAGCCCGTTCCGCAAAAGTACGAGGCGATAGTTCACGCCGTGGGCTTTGCGCTGCTGATAGGCTTTATGCTGCTTATAACCGCAAAGGATATTTGGACGCTGATTGCAGGGTGACTTTAAATGCAGGAATATAAGACAAAAAAGGTATTTGCAGGCGGGGTAGCAATCGGCGGCGGCGCGCCTGTTACAGTGCAGTCGATGCTTAATATACCCGCGCACGATATTGCGGGGAATGTTAAGCAGGCAAAAGCGCTTGAAAAGGCGGGGTGCGATATTATACGCATATCCGTGCCCGATAAAGAGAGCGTTAAAACGCTGGCGGCGCTTAAGAGCAATATATCAATACCCGTTGTAGCCGATATTCATTTTGATTACAGGCTGGCGCTTGAAAGCGTGGCGGCGGGAGCGGATAAAATAAGAATAAACCCCGGTAATATAGGTGCGGACGATAGAGTAAAAGCCGTTGCGAACGCCTGCAAGGCGGCGGGCGTGCCTATAAGAATAGGGGTAAATTCAGGCTCGCTTGAAAAAAATATTCTGGCAAAATACGGCTCGCCCACACCCCGCGCTATGGTAGAAAGCGGGCTTTACCATATAACATTGCTTGAAAAATTTGATTTTGACGATATTGTGCTTTCCCTTAAAAGCTCAACCGTTGCCACAATGTATAACGCATATGTTTTGGCGGCGGAAAAATGCCGCTATCCGCTGCATTTGGGCGTAACCGAGGCAGGCACCGCGGCAAACGGCACGGTAAAATCCGCCGCCGGTATAGGCGGGCTGCTTTTGCGCGGAATAGGCGATACAATTCGCGTTTCATTAACAGACGACCCCGTGCGCGAGGTTGAAACGGGCAAGCGACTTTTAAAGGCGTTGGGGCTGCGCACAGGCGGTGTTAAATTCGTTTCCTGCCCCACCTGCGGCAGAACGAAAATAGACCTTATAAAAATTGCGAACGAGGCAGAAAAACGCCTTAAAGACTGTGATAAAAATATAACCGTTGCCATAATGGGCTGCGTTGTAAACGGTCCGGGCGAGGCAAGAGAAGCAGATATAGGCATTGCCGGGGGAGTTGGCTGCGGCGTGCTTTTTAAAAACGGCGAGATAATTAAAAAGGTGCCCGAAAGCGCACTGCTTGACGAGCTTTTGGCGGAAATAGAAAAATTATAAACGGAGTGTAAAAAAGTGGGCAAGGCAAAATTTTCTCAAATATTTGATACAGGGCTGTCAGCTGATATTTCGGAAATATTCGGCAGCACCGTTATAGAAAAATGCTCGCTTGATACTGACGAACGCGCCTTAAATGCAGAACTAAAGGCAGAAAAATACATACCCGCAGAAAAGCAGCACGGGCTTGCAAACCAGCTTAAAAACGCACTCAAGCTAAATGAATGTCATATCTCCTGCGTTTTTTCTGAGGACGCCTTAATACCCACTGCCTGTGCTGATATTACGGCGGAATTAAAGCTTAAAAACGCCGCGCTTAACGGCTATTTCAACGGCGCGGAATTTAACCTTAATGATAACAACGTTAATATTACGCTTAAATACGGCGGGTATGACACCATAACCGACTGCGGCTTTGAAAATGCATTTAAACGCATTATAAAGGACCGTTTCGGGCGGGATATCACCGTTTCGTTTGACGGTCAGCTTGAAAAGGTGGAAATTGACCTGCCGCCTGCAGAGCCTGCACAGCCTGTCAGAAGACCCGAAAGGCAGGCATCCGAGCCGAGGCAGGGCGCGCCCGCGCGCCCCGCTGCGCCGAAAAAGGAAATTAAGTTTGAAAAAAGAGAGGGCAGACCCGATAACGGCATAGTCTACCTTGATAACCCGCAGCAGTTTTACGGCAGGGGCGGTATTTCGAATCGCACCCGCGATATGATAAGCATTACGGGTGACGATACCGAAATTGCCTGCTGGGGCGAGGTTTTCGGGCTTGAGCCCCGCGATATTAAGACAAAGCGCGGAACGGATATGACAATAGTCAACTTCTCGTTCAGCGACCACACAAATTCGCTTAACGCCTCGCTGTTTATTGATAGCCACCGCATGGGCGATATAGCCCCCTTAAAGGACGGCGCGTTTATACTTGTAAACGGCTCGTATGAATTTGATAATTACAAAAAGGATTTCGTTGTAAAGCCGCGCGCCATGGCGCTTTTGCAGAAATACACCGAAAAGGATGAGCACGAGGGCGAAAAGCGTGTTGAACTGCACTGCCACACCAATATGTCCGCAAAGGACGCGGTTTCCTCTGCCGACGCTATTGTAAGGCAAGCCTACGAGTGGGGGCATAAGGCGATAGCCATTACCGACCACGGCGTTGTTCAGGCATACCCCGCCGCCGCAGGTGCGGTTAAGGCAATACGCAAATCGGGCGGCGATTTCAAGGTTATTTACGGCGTTGAGTCTTACTTTGTGGACGACGTTAATAACGACGTAAAGGATTTAAACGCAAAGCAGACGGCGAAATTCCGCTACCACCAAATTATACTTGTTAAAAATCTCACGGGGCTTAAAAATCTTTATAAATTAGTGTCCGAGGCGCATTTGCACGATTTTCGCGGCAAGCCGCTCACAATGCGCAGTAAACTTGATAAGCTGCGCGAGGGGCTTATTTTGGGCAGCGCCTGCGAGCAGGGTGAATTATACCGCGCGATAATCGATGAAAAGCCCGAGGAGGAGCTTTTAAGAATTGCCGATTACTACGATTACCTGGAAATTCAGCCCCTCGGCAACAACGCGTTTATGGTGCGCGAGTCGTCATACCCCGATAAAAAGGATAAGAAAACAGGAGCGGTTATACCCAACCGCTTTAAAAAGGTTACCGATTTTGAGGTTATAAAAAGCTTTAACCGCAAGGTTGTTGAATTGGCGGATAAATTGGGCAAGCCCGTTGTAGCCACGGGGGACGTGCATTTTCTTAAAAAGAGCGATGATATAATCCGTAAAATACTTATGGCGGGGCAGGGCTTTGAAGATTTTGACAATCAGGCGCCGCTATACCTTAAAACGACCGATGAAATGCTTGCCGATTTTGATTATTTCGGTGAGCGTGCCCGCGAATTTGTAATTGACAACCCGAATAAGATAGCTGATATGGTAGACGGTGACGTGATACCCGTGCCCGACGGCAACTATCCCCCTGTAATTGAGGGGTCGGACGAACTGCTGCACGATATTTGCTGGGATACCGCCCATAAAACCTACGGCGAAAATCTGCCCGAGGTGGTTGAAAAGCGTCTTGAAAAGGAGCTTAACTCCATTATCAACAACGGGTTTTCAATAATGTATATTTCGGCGCAAAAGCTTGTGGCATACAGCGAGGAAAACGGCTATTTGGTAGGCTCGCGTGGTTCGGTAGGTTCTTCCTTTGCCGCTACCATGGCGGGTATTTCCGAGGTTAATCCGCTGCCGCCGCACTATGTTTGCCCAGAGTGCCGGTACAGCGAGTTTTTCCTAAAGGGCGAGGTAGGCTCGGGCTTTGACCTGCCCGAAAAAAAGTGCCCCAAGTGCGGCGCTCAGCTTAACCGCAACGGGCATGATATTCCGTTTGAAACGTTTTTGGGCTTTAAGGGCGATAAGGTGCCTGATATAGACCTTAACTTTTCAGATGAATTTCAAAATTCGGTGCAGAAATACACCGAAACGCTGTTCGGCAGTGAAAACGTGTTTAAGGCGGGTACCATTTCAACGGTTGCCGAAAAAACCGCTTACGGCTTTGCAAAGGCTTATGCCGAGAAAAAGGGCATAACTTTAAGCAACGCGGAGTTAAACCGTTTGGCGTCCCTCGTGGAAAAGGCGCAGATAAAGCAGACTACGGGTCAGCACCCGGCGGGTATGATAATTGTGCCCAAAACCAACACAATTTACGATTTCTGCCCTATACAGCACCCGGCGGACGACGTTAATTCCGATATTATAACCACGCATTTCGATTTCCACTCAATTCACGATACCATTTTAAAGCTTGACGAATTGGGTCACGTTGTGCCTACTACATATAAATATCTTGAGGAATATACAGGTATACCCGTAAACGACGTATCAATGAGCGACCCCGAGGTTTACAGCCTGTTTACCTCAACAAAGGCGCTGGGCGTTGAGCCTGACGAAATAGATTCAAGAACCGGCACCTACTGCCTGCCCGAGTTCGGCACAAAATTCGTGCGTGAAATGCTTATCGACTGCCAGCCTAAAAATTTTTCCGATTTATTGCAGATTTCGGGTCTTTCCCACGGTACGGATGTATGGCTCGGCAACGCAAAGGACCTTATTGATAACGGCACCTGCACGATTTCCGAGGTTATAGGAACGCGTGATAACATAATGGTGTACCTGATTCATAAGGGGCTTGAAGAGGGAAGAGCCTTTAAAATAACCGAGACCGTGCGTAAGGGTCTTGTGGCAAAGGGCAAGGTTTCGGCTGAGGACTGGAGTGCTATGGAGGACGATATGCGCTCGCACGGCGTGCCCGAATGGTACATTGAAAGCTGCCACAAAATAAAGTATATGTTCCCTAAGGCTCACGCGGCGGCATATGTTATTTCGGCGCTGCGCCTTGCATGGTATAAGGTGCACCGCCCGCTTGAATTTTACTGCGCTTACTTTACCGCACGCCCCGAGGATGTGGACGTCCCTACAATAATGCAGGGTAAACAGGCGGTAAGGCAGTATTTGCAGAATATTAAGGCAAAGGGCAAGGAAGCCAGCAAAAAAGAGCTTGATGTTTACAACAATATGCTTATATTCAACGAGATGATGTCCCGCGGAATAGAAGTTTTGCCTATTGATATAAAGCATTCGCACGCTATGAAATATCTGCCTGAAAACGGAAAGATGAGACTGCCCTTCGGCGCGCTTTCGGGCGTGGGCGAAAAGGCGGCATACTCAATTTATGAGGCGGCGCAAAAGGGCGACTTTGTATCGCGCGAGGACTTCCAGATAGAGGCGGGCGTTTCCAAAACCATTATTCAGAACCTGTCAGAGCTCGGCGCTATGAACGATCTGCCCGATACAAACCAAATTTCCATGTTTTAAAAAGAGGATGTAAATGTTAAAAAAGGCTTTTAAAGCCGCATTCCCTATGACGATTCCTATTTTGGCGGGCTTTCTGTTTTTGGGCTTTTCCTACGGCGTATATATGAATGTTTCGGGGTTCGGATTTGTTTACCCCATGGTTATGAGCGCGGTTATCTACGGCGGCTCTTTGGAATTTTTAACCGTTTCAATGCTGCTATCTCCCTTTGCGCCGCTTCAGGTGTTTGCTGTAAGCCTGATGATTCAGGCACGGCATCTGTTTTACGGTATTTCAATGCTCGAAAAATTCAAAGGTACCGGGCTTAAAAAGCTCTACCTTATTTAATGCCTGCTGAACAATTCAAAAGTACCTTAACCCGAGCATGTCGGTATAAACTTTTGAATTGTTCAGGTGCAAGGTTTTTGCGC
>CDZG01012337.1_pt1 | contig 18591 bp, 17 predicted proteins | sample 557741 | NCBI WGS metagenome assembly CDZG01 (sample SAMEA3182086, study PRJEB8094) | gut metagenome | biome: human; feature: gut; material: Stool; isolation source: human stools | place: Canada | collected 2013-01-21
CGGCCCATCTCGCCGCCCGCGGCGGTGATGAACGAGTTGAGGGCCATATTCTGGCTCTTGAAGGGCGCGACACGATAGCCGTCCTGCTTAAAGATCCGGCAGAGGGCGGCGGCAAGCAGACTCTTGCCCGCGTTGGACATCGTCCCCTGCAGCATCAGATTCAGCGCCATGACAGTTCCTCCATCCCGCGCCGCAGAGCGTCCAGCAGCGCTTCATTTTCTTCCGGCAGCCGCACCGCCGTGCGGTACCAGCCCTCGCCGAGTCCGGGGTAGTTCGCGCAGCTGCGGATGGCGATCTTCTGCCGCAGCAGCGCGGTGTCCAGCCCGGCTGGGCCGCGGAACAGCAGATAATTGGCCTGCGACGGGCAGACCGTCAGGCCGAGGGCCGTGAGGTCCGCGGTGAGCACGGCCCTTTGCGCCGCGATCAGCGGGCGGGCCTTTGCCGGCCAGTCCGGCTCGCGCAGGGCGGCAAGCGCCGCCGCCTGCGCCGGGACCGAGACGTTCCACGGCTGCGAGCAGGCGGACATTCTCTCGAGCAGCTGCCTGTCCGCCGTCAGGCAGTAGCCCGCGCGCACGCCCGCAAGGGCGTAATTTTTGGTGAACGCCTTCAGGATCAGCAGGTTCGGATATGCCTCCAGCAGGTCCTTGGCGCTCGCCGCGTCCGTAAAGTCCAGAAAGCACTCGTCGAGCAGCACGCGCGTGCCCTGCGCGCGGCAGATGCGCAGGGCAGCTTCCAAAAGCCCTCGCGGGAGGGTCACGCCGGTGGGGTTGTTGGGCGTGCACAAGAACAGCACGTCCGGCTTCCGCTCCTTTAAAAAGGCGAGCAGCCCCTCGTCCGGCAGGAAATCCGGCGCGCGGAGGGGATGCTGCGCGAGCTGCGCGCCGAAATGCGCGGCCGCCGTGCGGTATTCCGAGAACGTCGGCGCGAATTCTGCCGCCAGACGTGGGCGCAGGGCGTCGCAGTAGGCATAGATGAGCTCCGCCGCACCGCCGCCGCAGAGTACATACGGCTGCGGCACGCCCTCGTGCGCGGCAATGGCCGCGGTCAGCGCACGGCAGTAGGGATCCGGATACTGCCGCACCTGTGCGGCCGCGGCGCGGATCGCCTCGACGACGCCTGGCGGCGTGCCGAGCGGATGGACATTGGAGGAAAAATCGAGCGTGACGGCGGCGCCGTAGACGTCGCCGCCATGCGGATTTTGCGTGTTGTAGAGCATAGGCTGGTCTCCTTCGTCAGCGGTTACAGAGGAAGATGCAGAGCGCTTTGACCCCTGCACACACGAGCAGGGCAAGGATGGCCGCGGCCGTCATCAGCCGGCAGGCGCGCGGGATATCGTCCGGCTCAATGGCGCGGCGCTCGTCGCCGATATACGGCTTTTTGTGCAGGACGCCGTGGTACCACGCGTCGCCCGCGAGGCGCAGGCCGAGCAGGCCCGCGCAGACCGACTCCGTCTGCGCGGAGTTCGGGCTCGCGTGCCGGTACCGGTCGCGCCGGAAGATGCGCCAGCCGTTCTTCGCGTCCAAGCCCAGAATCGCGCCCGCGGCCAGCAGAAACAGCGCCGACAGCCGCGCGGGGATGAAATTCAGCACATCGTCCGCCTTCGCCGGGACGAGGCCGATATTTTTATACGGAGGCTCCACATAGCCGAGCATCGAGTCCATCGTGTTGACGGCCTTGTAGAAAAAGCCCAGCGGCGCGCCGCCGAGCGCGAGATACAGAAGCGGCGCGATGACGCCGTCGGACGTGTTTTCCGCCACGGTCTCGACGGCGGCCCGGGTGACGCCCGCGGCATCCAGCCGCGCGGTATCGCGGCCGACGATCATGCTTACCGCCTGCTGCGCGGCAGAGAGGCTTCCCGTCTGCAGGGCGGCATAGACGCGCATGCTCTCCTCCCGCAAAGATCTGACCGCGAGGACCTGCCAGCACATCACGCTCTCGAGCGCGAGGCGCAGATAGACGGACACCCGCTGCGCGCCATAGAGGATGAGCGCCGGGAGCCCCGCCGAGACGAGAACCGTGCACAGCCAGATGCACGCGCCCGCGAAGATCTCGCCGCGCGCTGTCTTGGGAAACAGCGCGCGGAACCGCCGCTCGAGCAGCGAGATCAGCTTGCCGATCCCGACGACGGGGTGCGGCATCCCATGCGGGTCGCCCACGATAAGATCGATGCCGAAGCCGATCAAAAGGGCGAAAAGGGACCATCTCAAGGCGTGTTTCCTCCATTCTGCAGCGTAAAGATGTAGATGGGGTTCTGTCCGGCCATCAGGTGATAGGGCCCCGCCGCGCGGGCTTTGGCGATGGACAGCGAAACGCATTCGCAGAACTCGAATTCCCGCATGCACGCCGTCAGCGCGGCAGCAGATTCGAGCGTGACGGCCGTCGCCACGATGCGCACGTGCGGATTTTTTTCGAGCAGCAGCTGTAAGATCTCGCGCACCTGCCCGCCGGTGCCGCCGAGGAAGGCGTGCGTCGGCGCGGGCAGCTCGCGGCAGACCTCCGGCGCGCTGCCGGAGACGAGGCGCAGGTTTTCCGCGCCGAAGGCGGCGCGGTTCTGCTCCAGAAGCGCCAGGGCGTCCGCCTCGCGCTCGATGGCCCAGACGCTGCCGCGCGCAGCCTGCAGCGCCATCTCGATGGCGACCGAGCCGGTGCCCGCGCCCACGTCCCAGCAGACGGCGTCCGCCGTCAGCTGCAGCTTGGACAGGCAGACGCTGCGCACCTCGCTCTTGGTCATCGGCACGACATGGCCGGGGGCGAGGCTTCTTTGAAAGCGCTCGTCCGGCAGGCCGTGGGTGACGACGGCGTCGGGCGACGGATTTTCGAGCAGGGCGACGCTGAGCTTGTCGAACGTCTGCTCCGCCAGCTCCGCGGCCGTGCCGCGGGTGATGCGCTCATCCGGGTAGCTCAGCCGCTCGCCGACGCTGACGCGGACCTGACCAAGTCCGGCTCCGGTGAGCCTCTGGCAGAGGGCAGCCATGCCGCCCTCGCCGCCGACGAGGACGAATACGGTTTTGTTCCGGCGCACGTCCGGGACGATATCGTGCACCCGGCCGTGGAGGCTGACGGGCACAACGGACTCATAGCTGACGCCGAGGCGGGCGCAGAGATAACTGAGCGAGCTTAGGCCCGGAAGGACGGTCGTTTCGCAGTCCTGCAGCAGCGGCAGAAGCTTCTTCGTGCCGCTGAAAAAGCCGGTGTCGCCCGACATGACGACGGTGAAGCGGCGGCACTGCGGATGCTCGCGGATGCGATCCGCGATCGCCTCCGGCGCGATGGCGTCCAGCGCCAGCTGGCCGGGCCGGGCGACGGCCTCCAGCATCCGCCGCGCGCCGATCAGCGCGTCCGCCGCACGGATCGCCGCGCGGACCTCGCCGGTCTGCGCGGCCTCGCTGCCGGGGCCGATGCCAACGACTGTCACCCGCGGGCGGCAGGAAAAGCCGAAGCGGGCACACAGGGCGCCGATGGTCTCAGGAAGCGAACTTCCCGTCTCCTGCGCGGGGCGGCCGATGACGAGCAGACGCGCCCCGGCGTGCCTGGCCGCGGCGGCCTTTTCCTGAAAGCCGCCGGCCGCGCCGCCGTCTTTGGTGACGAGCCAGCGCGCGCCAGTCCTATGCAGCATGGCCTCGTCCATCTCCCGGGAGAACGGGCCCTGCAGGGCAAAAATATGGGACGGGCTGAGTCCCGCCGCGCTGCAGGCCTCCAGCGAAGCCGGCAGCGGCAGCACGCGCGCCCAGCAGCGCGCGGCAAAGTCCGGCAAAGCGACAAATTTCGATAATTCCTTGCTGCCGGTCGTGAGGAGGATGTTCCCCTCCGTGCCGGACAGGAAGCGGACGGCTTCGTCCGTATTCTCTGCGAACACCGCGTCCTCCGGCGCTTCAGACGCGCCGCGCAGCAGCCGCCAGTGCTCTACTCCGGCCGCTTCACAGGCGGCCGCGATGCTCTTGGTGATCGACGCGGCGTAGGGATGCGTGGCATCGATCACCAGATCAAAGCGTTCGGCCTGCAGCAGAGCTCCGATCTCCCCGACCGGCAGGGGTCGGGCCGAGACGGTCAGGTTTTCGCCCTCCGGCAGGAGGGTCTGGCCGTATTCCGTGGCGACGCAGGCCGTCACGCGGCAGGGCTGCGTATTTAAAAATTCGACCAGCTCGCGGCCCTCCGTCGTGCCGCCGAAGACGCAGAGCTTATACATCGCGGTATCCCCTCGGTGTGATAAAATTCCCGCCGACCGCCTGCGCGGCGGCGTTGCCGATGAAGACGGTGCAGAACATGTCGGCCTGCGCCGTTTTGAGTTCGCCGAGCGTCAGCACGCGGCGGCTCTCGCCCTCGCGGCCGATGCAGCGGACGATGCCGCAGAGCCGGTCCTCCGGCAGTACGCGGAGCAAAATCCCGCACGCGCGGTGCAGGTGCTCCGGCCGGCCGTGGCTGGCGGGGTTATACAAGACGATGGTCAGATCCGCCTCAGCGGCGCACAGCAGCCGCTTTTCGATCGTTTCCCATGGCGTGAGGCGGTCGGAGAGGCTGACGACGGCAAAATCATGCGTCAGCGGCGCACCCAGCAGCGCGCCGCCGCTGCACGCGGCGGTGAGGCCGGGGATGGCCTCCACCTCCGGCTCCTGCGCCTCGCCGCGCAGCTGATAGACCAGCGCGGCCATGCCGTAAATGCCGCTGTCGCCGGAGCAGACCAGGCAGACGGTCTTCCCTGCCGCGGCCAGCTCGAGCGCCATGCGGCAGCGTTTGGCCTCCTGCGTCATGGGGGTGGCAAGCAGCTCTTTGCCGGGATAGCGGTCCTTGACCAGGTCGACGTAGACCGGGTAGCCCACGATCACGTCGCACGCGGCCAGCGCGCGGTCGGCGCGGATGGTCATATTTTCAAAGTTGCCGGGGCCAATGCCCACGATCTGTACCTTACCCAAAGCGTACCTCCCAAGGTTCCTCGGCGACGGCGACGGTCACGCCGCCCAGCGCCTGTTTTTGCACCAGCAGCCGCCCGCCGCCATAGAGCGCCGCGCGCTCACAGACGTTATCCACGCCCGTGACGGAAGCGACGAAGTTCGAGCCCGTAAAGCTGCCCGGTACGGCGCGCAGCTGCGCCGCGGAATAAAACCGGGCCTGCCAGCCGTTTGCGCGGCAGGCGGCGAGCAGCCCCGGCTCGTCCTGCTTGAGGTCGATCGACGAGACGCCGGAGATGGCGGCCAGCGCCAGCCGGTTCTCCCGGAAGACCTGCCGGACGGCAGTCTCGATGGCCGCCTGCTCGGTCCCGCGGCGGCAGCCGAGGCCGACGCGGAGCCTTCTGGGGATGAGGCGGAGCGTCACGCCGAACGGCGATTCGGTCCGGCAGCCGATGTAGACGCCGAACGGCCCCTCCTCCGCGGCAACCACGCCGCCGGGCAGGGGCGGGCAGACCGGAAACTCGCTGCAAAGCGGCAGATCGTGCTCCAAAATTTCAGCCGCGAAGCGTTTGGCAAGCGCAAAGTCTTCGATCGCGCAGCCGTTCTGCGCGGCCCAGGCATCGACGGCGAATTTCCCGTTCACGTCCGTCGCGGTGGTGATGACGGCCGCCGCGCCGAGGGCGCCGGCCAGACGCGCGGCCAGCGCGTTCGCGCCGCCGATGTGGCCGGAGAGGAGCGGAATGACGAAGCTTGCACGCTCGTCGAGGCACAAAACGGCCGGGTCCGTTTTTTTATCGCGGACGAAGGGCGCGATGCTCCGCACCGCGACGCCGCAGGCGCCGACAAAGATCAGCGCGTCCATATTGGCAAAGGCCTCGCCATAGACGCCCGCGTCCAGCGCGGCAAAGCCCGGCGCTTCGAGCCGGGGCGGCGCATAGCAGCAGCGCTCCGCCTCCGGCAGGGCCCGGCAGACACGCCCGGCCGTCCGGCAGCCCGCGCGGGTGTAGGCAAAGACGGCGAGCTTCATTGCGTCGCCTCCCGGAATTCGGTCGTGAAGCCCGGGTGGTACAGGAGCGACCGCAGATAGGTGTCTCCCAGACACCCGCCCACGACGATCAAAGACGTCTTGGTCAGGCCGTTTTCCGTCACGGTCTTGTGGAGCGTGCCGACGGTGCAGCGGAAGATCTTCTCCTCCGGCCACGTCGCCTTGTACACGACGGCGGCCGGGGTCTGCGCTTCATAGCCGCCCGCGAGCAGGTCCTCCTGCAGCTTTTCGGTAAGCGAGGTGCTGAGGAAGAGCACCATCGTCGCCCGGTGGGCGGCCAGGGCGCGGATGGACTCGCGCGCCGGGACAGGCGTGCGGCCCGCCGCTCTTGTTATAATAACCGTTTGGCTGACATCCGGCAAGGTGTATTCTGCTTTTAATGCCGCGGCCGCGCCGCAGAAGGCACTCACACCCGGGCAGACGTCATAGGCGATGCCGAGCGCTTCCAGCTCGTCAAACTGCTCACGTACCGCGCCGTAGATGCTGGAGTCGCCGGTGTGCAGGCGGACGGTCGTCTTCCCCGCCGCTTCGGCGGCGCGGATGACGGCGATGACCTCCTCGAGGGTCATTTTCGCGCTGTTATGGATCTCGCAGCCCGGCTTCGTGTAGGACAAAAGCGCCGGGTTCACCAGCGAGCCCGCGTAGATGACCACGTCCGCCTCGCCGAGGAGCCTTGCCCCGCGCACGGTGATGAGATCGGCCGCGCCGCTCCCGGCGCCGACAAAATGTACCATTTCAGTTCTCCTTTATTTTCTCCAACAGTGCCTGCGCCTGCGCGGTCTGGCACAGGCAGCCGTATTCCTTTGAAAAAACGATCGCGCCGGCGGCCATCGGCCCGCATTTGTGCTGCAGCTGGACCTCGATGCGCTCTGCCAGCCGGGAAAGAAGCGGCGCATACAGCCCCTCCTCCCGCAAGATGCGCAGCGCGTCGTCGCACATGACGCAGGACAACAGCTCCTGCGTCTTCTCCTGCCGCAGCCCCAGCGCCGCGGCGTGGGCGGCCAGCAGCTCCATGCGGCAGTCGCCGAAGCGGGAGTGCGTATTCCACATTCCGCCCGCGAGCTTCACGAGCTTGCCGATATGCCCGACGAGCAGCGCACCCCGGAAGCCCAGCTCCCAGCAGCTTTCCAGCGCGTCGCCGATGAAGTTGCTGGTCAGGACGGCCGTCTTCGGGTCGAGGCCGATGGCGCCGCGGATGTAGTCCGCGCCGTAGTTGCCGGGGGTCAGCAGGATATAGTCGGCCCCGTCCGCCCGCCGCTGGCGCAGCTCGACGCGGATGGTATCGACGAGCGCCTGCTCGCTCATGGGCTCGACGATGCCGGTCGTGCCGAGGATGGAGATGCCGCCGGTGATGCCGAGGCGGGGATTGAAGGTCTTTTGGGCCAGCGCCTCACCCTCCGGCACGGAAATGACGACCGACAATCCGCCGGGAAACTCGCACAGGCGCATGATCGCCCGCACGTTCTCCTCGATCATGCGGCGGGGGACGGAATTGATGGCTGCCGCGCCCACCGGCTGGTCGAGCCCGCGCTTTGTGACGCGGCCGACGCCTGCGCCGCCGTCGATCGTGACGCCGGGGGCGTCGGTCTTCTGCACGCGGGCGAAGATCAGCGTGTCACGCGTCACGTCGGGGTCGTCGCCGCTGTCCTTGCGGATGGCGCAGGAGACGAAGTCCGCGCCGCGGGTCGTCTGCAAAACCGGCAGCGTCAGGGCGATGCCCTTGGGCGTCAGCAGGTCGACCGTCGGGGCCTCCCGGCCGGTCAGCAGCATATAGGCCGCGGCCTTTGCCGCCGCGGCGGCGCAGGAGCCGGTCGTATAGCCGAGACGGAGCTTTTTTCCGTCCTTGACGATGTATTCCTCCATGTTATCGCCGGATCTGGTAGAGCAGGGCGTTGCAGATGGCGGCGGCGACGTTGCTGCCGCCCTTGCGCCCGCGGGCGACGATATAGGGCGCGCGGCCGCCCTCGATGATCAGCTCCTTGCTCTCGACCACGTTCACGAAGCCGACCGGCACGCCGATCAGCAGCGCGGGCCGGAGCAGCTCCGCCGCCATGAGCGCGTCGAGCGATACCAGCGCCGTCGGCGCGTTGCCGATGGCGAAGATGCAGGGCTTTTTGAGCTGCGCGGCCTTCTCCATCGAGACCCAGGCGCGGGTCACGCCGCGCGACTTTGCCTCGGCCGCGACGTCGGGATCGGACATGAAGCAGTGGACCTCGCCGCCGAGGGAGGCGAGGATGCTCTTGTTGATCCCGGCCTTCGCCATCTGGGTATCGGTGACGATATCGCAGCCGGACCGCAGGGCTTCGAGCCCTGCCTGCACGGCGTGGGGCGAGAAGACGAGGTTGTCGGCGTAGTCAAAGTCCGCGGTGGTGTGGATGGCGCGCTTGATGACAGGCGCGTTTTCCGGGTCGAGCTTCCGGTCGCCCAGAAGCTCGGTGATGATCTCGAAGCTGCGCGCTTCGATGTCCATGGGTCTGCAGGTCTCAAGCATGGCGGTGCTTCTCCTTTCGGCAGGCGGCGAGAAAATTCGCGGCGAAGACGGGGTTCGCATAAAAGTGGAAATGTGGGTAGCCCGCATAGAGCGTCCCGGTCGCGTGGACGCAGGACCAGCGGCGGCCGGAGGGCTTTTCGGCCAGGAAGGCCTCGCCAGGGTCGTCCGCGTCCCAGCGGTGAAATTCGTGCGCGGCGATCGACTCGCCCGCGCGGCAAAGAAGATTGTCCCGCTGCGCGGTCAGCGTCAGGTAGCCGAAGCGCGTGAGCTTCCCGGCGTCAAAGCTGCGGCCGGGGATCGCGCCGGCCATCGGATAACTGCCGATGGCGTCCAGCAGGTACATGAACCCGCCGCACTCGGCGATGCAGGGCACGCCTTTCTGCACGGCGGCGCGGACGCTTTCGCGCATGGAGGCGTTTTCGCTCAGCTGCGCGGCGGAAAGCTCCGGATAGCCGCCGCCGAGGTACAGCCCGTGCAGCCCCTCCGGCAGCACCGGGTCCTCCAGCGGGCTGAAGGGCACGAGCTCTGCGCCGAGCGACGATAACAGCGCGAGGCTGTCTTCATAGTAAAAGCAGAACGCCCGGTCGCGCGCCACACCGATGCGGACGGACTCGCCCGCTTCCGGCAGCGGCAGCGGGCAGACAGTAAGGGGCGGCGCTTTGTCTGCCAGACGCAGAAGCAGGTCCAGATCGATGCTCATTTCCGCCTGGGCGGCGAGGCGCTGCAGCTTTTCGCGCAGGTCCGCCACCTCCGCAGCCGTGACGAGGCCGAGGTGGCGGCTTTCGAGCGTGCATGCCGGCAGGCGCGGCAGATAACCGCAGGCTTTGATGCCGAAACGCGCTTCGAGCTCTTCGGCAAGCGGCGCGTAGCTCATGGCCGTGCAGCCGTTGAGGATGACGCCGCGGATCCCGCTGTGCGGCTGGAACTGCAGAAAGCCCTGCACCGCGGCCAGCACGGACAGCGCCGCGCCGCGCGCGTTCACGACCAATATCGTGGGGCTGGCGGTCTTCTGCGCAGTCTCCCAGGTGCTCGCGCGCGTGGTGGTGAGGCCGAGGCCGTCATAGTAGCCCATGACGCCCTCGATGATGGTGACGGCGCAGCCCGCGGCGTTCTGCGCGAGCAGATACCGGAGCGTCGGCTCGTCAAAGAAAAAGGGGTCGAGATTTGCGCTTTTTGCGCCGATGATGCGGCTGTGGAACATGGGGTCGATGTAATCCGGGCCGCATTTGGCCGCGGCGACGCTCAGCCCCCGGTTTACCAGCGCCTGCAGAACGGCGCAGGTCACGGTCGTCTTCCCGCAGCCGCTGTTCGTCCCGGCGATCACGAGCCGGGGTAGCTTCTGTTCCATCTGTTCTCCCTTTCAGCGCACGAGAATCGTGGCAAAATAGCTCAGCTGCTCCGGCAGCTGCCGGAGATCTTCGCAGACCTGCTCTGTCGGCAGGCCGCAGTCAGCCACCAGCGCCGCCCGGTCCAGAAGCCCCGCCTGCGCGATCGCGTCCACAGCTTCGCGGATGGCGCGGCCGGATTTCATGAGTACCTTCGTTCCCGGCAGGCGCAGCGCGTCAGCCAGATCGGCGCTGCCGGGGAGAATGTGCACCGGCTCCTCCATCCGGGTCAGGCTGCGTCCGAGACGTGCTGCGACAGCGCAGATGCTCGTAACGCCGGGCAGCATGACAGCGACGTAGCCGTCGGCCCTGATCAGGTCCAGAATATAATACGCCGTTGCGTAGAGCGAAACGTCGCCGAGGTTTACGAGCGCAACGTCGTCCCCCGCGTCGAGCGCTGCTTCCACGGCATCCGTGGCCGCACGCCAGCAAGCTTCGCGCGTCCCGGCGTCCGTCGACATGGAAAAGGCCAGCGGCAGGATCTTTTTTCCGCGAAGATCTACTACCGCGCGGGCAATATCCAGCGCAAGCATATGGCCGGAGGCTGTCTGCGGCGCGGCAATGACAGCGCAGCGCTCCAGCGTCCGGACCGCCTGCCGCGTCAGCAGCTCCGGGTCGCCGGGGCCGACGCTGACAGCATAAAAAGTCCCTGTTTTCTTTCCCATAGTCCTCCTACGGTACGAGATCCAGCGTGGAGAAGCAGGGGTCGTACCGCCCCGGCTCCATGTGGTAGAGCTTTGCGATGTAGTCGCGCGTGAAGATCTCCTCCGGCGGGCCGACGCGGTCGATGTGGTCGCCCGCGACGCACACGACGGTGTCGGACACGCGCCGCGCCAGATCCAGCTCATGCAGCGACATGAGCACAGCCAGATCCTCCTCGCGCACCATGCGCTTGAGGATGGTCAGCAGCTCCAGCTTATAGCGGATATCGAGATAGCTCGTCGGCTCGTCGAGCACGATGAGCTCCGGCTGCTGGCAGAGCGCGCGGGCGAGCAGGATGCGCTGCCGCTGCCCGTCGCTGACGGCCTGGAAGGGCCGGTCGGCAAAGGCCTCCGCGTCGGTGCGGCGCAGGCTCTCGTCCACGATCTTTCTGTCTTCCGCGGTCAGGATGCCGAGCTTTCCCGTATAGGGATAGCGGCCGCTGCTGACCACGTCGCGGCAGGTCATGAGCTCCGGGTCCATGCGGGCGGTCATGAGGATGGCCATGCGGCGGGCGATGGCGTTGCGGCTGCGCGCGCGCAGCTCCTCGCCGTCCAAATACGCGGCGCCGCCGATGCGCGGCAGCTGCCCGGCGATGGTCTTGAGGATGGTCGACTTGCCGGAGCCGTTCGGGCCGATGAGCGTGACGATCCTCCCGCGCTGCACGGCAAGTGAAATTTCGCCGATCAGGGTCCTGCCCTGATAGCCGACGGCAAGGTCTTCTGTCTGCAGATAGGCTTCCATCTTATCCCGCCTTTCTGTGGATCATCATGTAGATGACGATGGGCGCGCCGAACACGGCCGTCACGGAGCTGATGCTGACCTCGGTCGGTGCGAAGGCCGTGCGGGCGATCAGATCGCAGAGCAGGCAGAACGCGCCGCCGCCGAGGAAGGACGCCGGGATGAGGATGAGCGGCTCGGCCGTCCCGAACAGGGATTTCATGAGGTGCGGCACGGCGATGCCGACAAAGGAAATGGGCCCGGCGAACGCCGTCACGCAGGCGGACAGGACGCTCGAGAGCAAGATCAGCGCCGTGCGGAACGCGCGCAGGTGGACGCCCATGTTCTGCGCGTACACCTCGCCCAGCTGGTAGGCCCGGATGGGCTTCGAGAGGAAAAAGGCCAGCACCAGCGCCGCGCCGCAGACCAGCACCATGGTCCGCACGTTCTCCCAGCTCATGCCGGAGAACGAGCCGAGCGACCAGTTGTGCAGGTTCACGATGTTGGAATCGTCGGCGAAGGTGACGATGAAATCGGTCAGCGCCGTGCAGATATAGCCGATCATGACGCCGCAGACCACGAGCAGGCTCATGCGCCGGACCTTCCTGGAGATCGCCAGCACGAAGCCCATCGAGAGCATCGCGCCCGCGAACGCCGCCGCGATCAGCACTGCCGACGTGGACACCAGCCCCCGGCTGAGCAGCGCGACCATGGTGACCGACACCGTCAGCTTCGCGCCGGACGAGATGCCGAGGACGAAGGGGCCGGCGATGGGGTTATGAAAAAACGTCTGCAGCAGATACCCCGAGACCGACAAAGCCCCGCCGAGGATCAGCGCCGCCAGCAGCCGCGGCAGGCGGATCTGCAGCAGGATCCTGCGCTGCGAGAGCTCTCCCCCGCCCTGCAGGATCGTCCATATTTCTGACACGGGGAGCCGGACGCTCCCCGCGAGGATGTTCCAGATCAAAAAAATCAAAAGCAGCAGAAGGAGCAGCAGAAAACCGCCCCATGTCCGTAGTCTCCGGGTCTTTTCCATACTGCTCCTCCTGTATTATGATAGTTTCCGCAGGAACCGCAGATCGCCCGCGTCCTTGTCGTTCAGAACGGCGTGGACGTCGAGGATCAGATCGCCGAGCGCGAGCGATTCCTGATAAAAGTTTTTGGTGATGCACCAGACATTGCCGGTCTGCACGGCCTTAAAGTCCGCGAGCAGCGGGCTTTTGGCCAGCAGGGCGTCCAGCGAGTCCAGCTCGCCGTCGATGGTGCTGTTGTAGATGAGCACGTCCGCGTCCGCCGCTGCGTCGTAGAACGATTCCATCTGGATGGTCATGGTCGAGAGGGCGTTTTCCTCGCCGCTCTCGTCGAACGAGACGTAGTCGCCGCCCGCCATCCGGATGGCCTTGGCGATATAATCGCCGGATTTGCGCACGTTGACCGCGCCGCTCGTGGTGATGTAGAAGAAGGCGACGGTCTTGCCCGCCGGCTCCTGCGCGAGCACGGGCTGCAGATCCTGCAGCAGCGCGTCATAGGCCGCGCAGGCCGCATCTTCCTTGCCGACCAGCGCGCCGTAGAGCTTCAGCCATTCCATGCGGCCGAGGGGGTCCGATTCGTAGCTCGAGCGCTCGATGAGCACAGGCACGCCGACCGACTCCAGCTGCTCGACGACCTCCGGCGTGTGATAGATCATGGTGTTTTCGATCGCAAGATCGCAGCCTTCTGCCAGGATGGTCTCATAGTCGGGCGCGGAATATTTTCCGGCGTAGACCATGGTCCCGGCCTGCATGGCGGCTTTCGCCTCATCAATATACCAGTCCGATTCCTTCTGGCCGCTGAGCGCGATGCGGTCCACGGCATCAAGCGCCCGGAAAAAGTCCATCGCCGCCGTGGCGACGAGATAGATATGGTCCAGCGGCTGCTGCAGGACGGTCACGTCCTCCGGCACGCCCGCCGGGACCGGCGCACCCTCGGCCACGAGCAGAAACGTCTGATCCTCGCCGATGGTGATGCGCGTATAGTCCTCGCCCGCGTAGGAAACCGTGAACTGCTCGGCGTAGGAGAGGGGCAGCGCGCGGTCAAACGTCAGGCTGTCCCACGCGGCTGCGGCCGCGGGCTGCTCCGGTGCGGGCTGCTCGGCCGGGGCCTTCTGCGGGGCGGCGCAGCCGCACAGCAGCAAAAGCACCAGCAGCAGCGCAAGGATCCGCGGCTTCATTCGCCCGCCGCCTGCAGGCTGGCAGACGAGAAGTTCAGGGTGTATTCGATCTCGTGGGGCGTGCTCATGGCGGTGGTGTCGCCGATGACGGTCAGGTCGGTGTCAAAGGCCTCGACGGGGATCTCGAACGTCGAGCCGGGCTCCGTCGACAACACGTCATAGCGTTCGCCGTTTACCAGCATATAGTCATACTTGCTGCTGCTCCAGACGATCGCGGCGGTGGCCGCGCCGTCCTGCACGGTCAGGGTGCAGGGCGAAAGGACCTGCGCCTTGCCGGAGCCGCCCGCGAATGTGAGCTCGGCCGTGTAGACGCCGTCGGCCAGGCCGAGGTCCTGAACGGTCTTCCCGGCTTCCGCAGCGGGAACGGGGTCGGTGACGGAGACCTTATGGTCGTACCAGACGCCCTTCTTGCCGATGAGGGCGACGTCAAACTCCGTATCCAGCGCGGGGACGGGGATGTCGAAGCCGTAGACCTCGTCGGACAGGCCGTCGGAATAGGTGACGGTGTCGGTCGTGGGCTGCAGGAGCTCCGCGCCATCCTTCTGCGCATCCTCGGCCAGACCATAGAACAGGTTGACGATGCTCTTGGACGCGAGGCTGACATGGATGGTCATGCTGCCGTCCTTGACGGTCAGCGTGCCCTTGCCGTCACAGGCTTCGTTCGCGTGGAACATGCTGCTGTCAGTGTTGAATTCAGCGGTATAGACGCCGTCGGGCAGGGCGGGCTTGGCGGGAGCCGGTTCTTCCGCGGGCTCCTCGGCAGGCTCGGCTGCGGAAGCTTCTTCGTCCGCGGGGGCTTCTGCCGGGGCTTCGGCGGCGGGCTGCGCCGGCTCTGCGGCGGCAGGCTGGGCCTCTTTTTGTGCGCAGCCGGTCAGCAGGGCAAACAGCAGCAGCGCAGACAGGGCAAGTGCGATCAGCTTTTTCATTGGGATCTCCTCCATAGAGCGCAGTTCGCTCCGGGGCGGCCGCTGCCGCCCCGGAGCCGGGTGATCAGGATATTTATGCGTTCAGCGCGTCGATCGCAGCCTTGGTGTGGGCAACGTAGAGCGCCTGGACATCGGCGATCTCGCCGAGGCCGTGGATCTGGCAGTCGACGGTGAAGCCGGCAGCCTCAAACAGGGTCTTCCAGGAATCATCGTCGGAACCAGCCATATCGTTGTTGGCGTGATCGCCGGCAACGACCATCAGCGGGCGCAGGACGACGTTGGTGTAACCGGCAGCCTTGACGGCCTCGATGACGGCCTCTGCGGAGGTCTCCTCCGGCTCGCCCTCGACGGTGCCGATGAAGACGTTCTCATAGCCGAGGTTCTGCATCTGGGCCTGCATCTGGCTGTAGGTGACCTTGGCGACGTGCGCGGTGCCGTGGCCCATGAAGACGAAGGCGGTACCGGCGTCCTTGGCAGCCTCGAGGCTCTCAAAGCCGGCCTCGGAGACGGCAGCGGCGGTGATGGCCTTGGCGACAGCTTCCTTGTCGGCGTTGATGACGGTGGCGTCGGAGCCGACCTCGCCGAGCATCGGCTCTGCGATGGAGACGGATTCAAACTGATCCTTGTATGCCTCGATGGCTTCGCACATCTCGTCATACTCCGCACCGTGCATCAGGTGCGTCGGCTGGACGACAAGGTTCTTGACGCCGTTGGCGACCGCACGGTCGAGCGCCTGGGTCATGTTGTCGATCTTCTCGCCGTCACGGGCCTGGATGTGGTTGATGATGATCTGCGCGGTGAAGGCGCGGCGGACGGACCAGTCGGGGTACGCGGCCTGCAGGGCGTCTTCGATGCCCTTGATGTCGGCCACGCGGCTGTCGTTGAAGGACGTGCCGAAGGAGACGACCAGCAGCTCATTTTCGCCGATCTCGTCCTGGTTGCGGGCGTCATCCAGCGAGGCGTCGCCGGTGTCGCGGCCGAAGTACTCGGGGCTGGCTTCCTCGCCCTCGACGAGCTCCTTCTGCGCGTCGGTCAGCGCGTCCCACGCGGCCTTGGCCGCTTCGCACTGCGCGTCGGTGTCATCGGTGCGCTCCTGCACGTAGATGGCGTCGATGAGCGCGGCGACGTTGTCGGCGGCTTCCTGATCGAGCTCTTCCTGCGAGGGCTGCTCCTCGGCGGGCTGCTCGGGTTCTTCGGCGGGGGTCTCTTCCTGTGCGGGTGCTTCGGTGGTCTGCTCTTCCTGGGCAGGCTCCTCTGCGGGGGCTTCGGTCTTGCTGCAGGCAGCAAGCAGGCTCAGCAGCATCACGGCTGCGAGCAGGAGTGCGATGGTCTTTTTCATGGGGATCTACCTCTTTTCAAAAATGTTCTGAAAGAAATATAGCGTCAGTTGGCAAGAGCACACATGCCCACCGGACGTTCCGGCCCGCCTTTCGTTACGTTATCGCCCTTAACTTGCATCAGCAAGATCGCATTCTCTGCCTTACAAAAAACGCGCCGGAGCGCCCGGTGGGTCTTCGAGTTTTCCCGGAGCATGGACGGCAGATGGCAAGGCAGACGAGGCAGATGGGCTGACGCCCATCAACGAGGATAACGACGCCAGCTGCTGTTCAGGCCCGGGAAAACCATGTGGGCTCTTGTCAGCTGACGCTAAAAAACGGCTGCGTCTCCGCAGCCGTTCTCCCTAACCGTATCGTATGTCCGCGCTCCGCCCCGGAAAAAGGGCGAAAATGCTTACAAACTTGCAGGAAGGTCAATCCGTAGACAGCGGAATTGAAATTCCACGTCTGGGCAGGTCTCCTGACTTTGATCATCGCTGCCCTGCCCTTCCCGGTCTCTCAGTGGTTTTTACAGGCCAGCTCCCGTACACAGTGACTGCATCGCTCCGGATTCACACCGGATTCCCTTTTCACCCGCCTCTCGGCGGACACCCAGACGCTACAATTTTATATTTTTTCAGACAGCCACATTATAACACGGGCGAAAAAATTGTCAATACGTCGAATCGCCGGTTTTCCGGTGTCTCTTTGCGGAAAAACCGGCAGTTTTTCCGTCCGTCGCAGATTGTTTCAAAACAGTTTTAACTTTCGGCCCGGGATATGCTATACTGGTCGCAGCAAATGGCCGGAGGTGCGTTTTTATGACGATCCGCAGGCGCCTTGCGCGCTCGAATCTTGTGATGATCCTGATCCCTGTCGCGATCGCGGCGGTCTTGCTGCTGCTCGGCGGCGGGCTTGCGCTTTTGCTTCTCGAGCGGGTGTGGCTGCCCCGGCTGGGGCTGTCGTTCGCGGCCCTGCATGAGACCGGCGAGCAGCTGGAGACAGCGTTCGCCGGGGCGAAGGCCTTCGCCGCCATCTACGCCGGGACGGTGATCCTGGCGCTGCTGGCCACGTTCGACCTGCTGCTGCTCGATCTGATGCTGCCCGGGGTGGACGGGTTCACGATCTGCCGGCAGGTGCGCGAGCAGAAAAAGCTGCCCATCCTGATGGTCTCGGCCCGGACCGGCGACGCGGACAAGATCCGCGGTCTCGGCTTCGGTGCGGACGACTATATCGAAAAGCCGTTTTCCCCGAGCGTGCTCGTCGCGCGCGTGAAGGCGCATCTGGCGCAGGTGGAGCGGCTGCAGCCGTCGCCGTCCACATCGGCCGCATCCGCGAAAAGCTCGAGGACGACCCGGCCAGCCCGAAGCTCCTGCAGACTGTCTGGGGCGTCGGCTACCGGCTGCGCACGGACGCAGTTTAAACTCTGTTTGAAAATCCTTTATCTGCTTTTTAAATGTGTGGTCTATCCTTGATCCATAAGATCGATCACACGGCGGCAAGGCCGCCGGGAAGGAGCAGCCTTTATGGTTCTGACAGCATTTCATGGGTTCTGTATGGCGCTGGCCGACAGCGTCCCCGGCGTATCCGGCGGAACGATCGCATTTATTCTGGGCTTTTACGACCGGTTTCTTGACGCGCTGCATCAGCTGTTCGGGAAGGACAAGGACGCGCGCAGAGCCGCCGTCCGCTATCTTCTGCAGCTCGGCCTCGGCTGGGTCGTGGGGATGGTCGCGAGCGTGGCCGCGCTCGCGGAGCTGTTTGCGTCGCAGGTCTATTTTATGAGCAGCCTGTTTCTGGGGCTGACGCTGGCCTCGTTCCCGTTCGTCATCCGGGCGGAGCGGCGCGTGCTGCAGGGGCAGGCCCGCAACTGCCCCTTCGCCCTGTTCGGCCTGCTGCTCGTTGTGCTTCTGACGCTGCTGCGGACGAACGCCACGGGCGTCGCCATCCGCTTTGCCGGCGCGCCGGTCTGGATGCTGGGCTACATTTTCGTCTCCGGCGCCGTTGCCATCACCGCGATGGTGCTGCCGGGCATCTCCGGCTCGACGCTCCTGCTCATCGCGGGCGTGTACCTGCCCGCCATCGGGGCGATCAAGGCGTTTCTGGGGCTGGACTTTTCGGTCATGCCCGGGCTGATCGCGCTGGGGCTCGGCGTGATCGCCGGGATCGGACTTTCCATCCACGCCATCCGCGCCGCGCTCAGAAAATACCGCAGCCAGATGGACTGGCTGATCCTGGGGCTGATGGCGGGCTCGCTCTACGCCATCGTCATGGGCCCGGCCGGGCTGGACGCCCCGCAGCCGCCCGTCAGCCTGCAGAGCTTTGACTGGCTCGGCTTCATCCTCGGCATCTGCCTGCTCCTCGGCCTCGAAGCCCTCCGCCGCGCCCAAACCCCCGGCCCGGCAGCGCCAAAAGAGAGCTGAGGGCAGAGATAGCATCTCTGTGGCATGGGCTTACCGTAAGGCTGATACGCTGCAGCAAATCAGCGACTGCGGTACAGCATTTTCTTTTGCTTCTCCAAAAGAAAACGCTGGCAAAAGAAAAAGAGCCTGAGGGGATTTCGATTTCCCCTCAGACTCCCTTGAACCGACCAGAAAAACCGCTTCGGTTTTTCTGGACTTTTCCAGCGATAGCTGAAAATCCAATGCGAATCCGTACTGCCCTATGGACTTTTTTAGCAGGACGTTTTGCCGCAGCTATTCAAAGGCAACTGCTCACAAATCCGGTGCACCGTATCAGGCGGCGCGTAGTAAAAAACTCGTAAGGTGACCGCCGAGTGGAACGCTAAACCGAAACATTGGTGCTTACCTGAATTCAGACGCAGAAAGCACCCAACCGTAACCCAGCGCCCCTTTTCTCCCCCTTCTTTTCCGGCAAGACGGAAAAGAAGGGGCCGCCGGAGGCGCGTCAGAAA
>CDZG01000016.1_pt1 | contig 18549 bp, 14 predicted proteins | sample 557741 | NCBI WGS metagenome assembly CDZG01 (sample SAMEA3182086, study PRJEB8094) | gut metagenome | biome: human; feature: gut; material: Stool; isolation source: human stools | place: Canada | collected 2013-01-21
TTTCTTCAATATATGTCCAATTTTCACTTCCATTTCATGTCTTCCTTCTCCGAGTACCCTGTCTTTTGGATATTTCCCTTATTTTTCTTCAATATATGTCCAATTTTCACTTCCATTTCATGTCTTCCTTCTCCGAGCGCTCTGTCTTTTGGATATTTTCCTGCTTTTCCTTCAATGATATGTCCAATTTTCCACCTTTCTCCAACCATTCAGCTTCCCATTATTATCAATTATTATCAAATTTGGATATATTGCTATCAGAAGTGCTCTTTATGTCCAATCCATCTCCGTGAATACATAAATTGTGCCCTTAAGAAAAACAACTGGAAACACACATAAGTTCTGTCCACCAAAAAATGGTTGGAAACACATAAATTCTATCCCCTAAAAAATATCTGGAAACACATAAATTCTATCCACCTCAAAAAGAAAATATCTGGAAACGCATAAGTTCTATCCACCTCAAAAAGATAATATCAGGAAACACATAAATTCTATCCACCTCAAAAAGAAAATATCTGGAAACACATAAGTTCTGTCCACCCAAAAAGAAAAGCCGGAAGCACATAGAATTGCCCATTCCATATGCTTCCGGCTTAATTCATCAGATAATCTTATGCTCCATTCCATCCGGATCAGTAGCGAACTGGATCGCCATTTCCCGATCGATCACTCCGCTGTAATAAAGCTGCATGATAGCTTCATCCATAATCATCATGCCCTGCTTACGGTTCGTCTGCATCACGCTCATCAGCTGGTAGGCCTTCCCCTCACGGATCAGATTGCGGACGGCATGGTTGGAATGCAGTACCTCAAAGGCTGCCACACGTCCGGATCCATCTGCCTTGGGAATCAACTGCTGGGAAACAACCGCTTCTAATACATTTGCAAGCTGTACGCGGATCTGCTGCTGCTGGTGTGGCGGGAATACGTCAATCACACGGTCTACGGTGCTTGCCGCCCCGATGGTATGCAGGGTAGAAAGCACCAGATGTCCGGTTTCGGCTGCGGTAATCGCAACACTGATGGTTTCAAAGTCACGCATCTCTCCGACAAGAATCACATCCGGATCTTCACGGAGGGCCGCTCGAAGTGCATTGGCATAAGACTGGGAATCCAGACCGATTTCTCTCTGGTTTACCATGGACTTCTTATGCTGATGCAGATATTCAATCGGATCCTCCAACGTAATTACATGGCATTCCCTGTTGTTATTAATTTTATCGATAATCGCCGCCAGTGTGGTAGACTTACCGCTTCCGGTAGGTCCCGTTACCAGAATCAGACCTTTCTTACGCTGATACAGGTCAATGACTGACTCCGGCACACCAAGCACCTCAGGTGATGGAACCTGGGTTCCGACAAGCCGCAGTGCAATTGCCACAGAGCCTCTCTGACGGTACGCATTGACACGGTATCTTCCCAGATTCGGAATAGAAAAAGACATATCATGTTCGCCATCCCGGTCAAACATGGCTCTCTGCCGCTCATCCATAAACTGATCCAGCATCTGCAGGGTATCCGGCGGCAGAAGCCGGTCATAGTTCATCGTGATTAACTGCCCGTTTACACGCATTTTCGGTGGAATACCAACTGTGATATGTACGTCGGAAGCTCCCGCACGCTTTGCATCCCGTAGCAGTTCCTCTATTGTAGGGATATTTGACATTTATTATTTCCTCCTATCCGTATGCTTTCATAACTGCTCAGGAACTTCCACAGTTATAAGTTTTTAATCCTTCTCTCAGTTTTAATAACGCTCGTTTTTCTATCCTGGAAACATAACTTCGTGAGATCCCGAAGCGTTCTCCGACCTCCCGCTGTGTTACCTCTGTCCCTGTCTGTAGACCATATCTCAATTCGATAATTTCACGTTCCCGATGTGTAAGCACCTGCTGCATCAGTATTTTCAACCTCCGGATGCTCTCCCTTTCATACATCCGTTCCACAACATCTTCCTGCACCTGCTCAATCACATCCAGGAGACTGATTTCATTTCCCTCTTTGTCTGTCCCAATCGGTTCAAAAAGAGAAACCTCACGGGAATTTTTCTTTTTGCTGCGCAGCAGCATCAGAAATTCATTATCAATACATCGTGATGCATAAGTACTCAGCTTTCCTTTTCCTGCATCAAAGGACTCTATCGCTTTAATCAATCCGATGGTTCCTATGGAAATCAGATCCTCCATATTTTCATCCACATTCTGATATTTCTTTGCAATATGTGCCACCAGACGTAAATTTTTCTCAATCAGAATCTCACGCGCCCTGGCTGCCTGTACCGGATCATCCGCATGCAAAAGCTGTATATATTGTGCCTCCTGTTCCGTAGATAAAGGTTGTTGAAAGGTTTTCAAAGGGCACCACCAAAGTCTTTTTTATTATTCTATGACCTGCGGTGTCTTCAAGTGCCTTTCCCACTAATTTAATTATCTGCCGGACGGTGCGGATAGTAACCTTCCCACCACCTTTGATTATACTGATATAAGAGATACTTGGCAACTAAAAATCCGGTTCCTACAACATCTCCAATAAGCAAAAATATTTTCACAGCATAAAGTCCACAAAAACCTGATTGCTGACATCAATTCCATGCGATGTCAGTTTCAGATGAACGAACTCTTCTCCTGTCACTTCAAGTAATCCCAGCTTCTCATGCTTCTCAATCACCCCCGGAAATACCTCTTCAAAACGTCTCCCAAAATTTTCAAAAAACATGCGTTCTGAAACTCCTTCCATCATCCGCAGTCCCAAAAACATGAATTCCTCCATCTGTTCCTCAACCGGCAGCTCCTGTACTTCCTCTCTTAATTTTTTCACCCTTCCAATCATGTTTTTATCTGGGCAGGCTGCATTCCCGCTTTGTATGTTATTTTTTTCTGTATTACCTTCTTCCGCAGAATTCTTTTCAATATTATCTTTTTTCACATTCTCTATTTCAGCATTAACCTTTTCCACTTGTTCTTTTTCAGCAGTAAGTTTTTCCACCTGCTCTTTTTCGGCATTTCCTTTTTTCAGATCGTTCTTTCCAGCATTGTTTTTTTTCAGACAGTCTTTTTCAGTATTGCTATTTTTCGGACAGTCCTTTTCAGCCTGAAATTTTTCTTCACACTCTTTACTTGCATTTTCAATCTCATTTCCAGTCGAATTTTCACCCAGCATCAAGTTTACATAACTCGAAATATCTGTCACATTATGGAACCGGACATTCTGAATCAGGGAGGCACTGCCGATTCCAAGGCCGAGATAATTGCCTCTCTGCCAGTACACCTTATTGTGAACGCATTCCTTTCCTGCTTTGGCATAATTGGAAATTTCATAGCGGTGATACCCGGCTTTCCTTAAAATATCATCCGTTATTTCATACATTCTGCGTTCCGTCTCCTCGTCCGGCAGATTCAACTCCTGTTCATAAAAGGGGGTACCCTCTTCCACGATCAGGCTATAGGCAGAAATATGTACCGGCTGTGGCTGCAGCGCCAATACCTTCTGCAGGGTTTCCTGATAGGACTTAAGTGTCTGCTCCGGAATGGCAGACATCAGATCCACATTGATATTGGTAAAGCCTGCTTCCACTGCCATTTCATAGGCCTTCAGAAAATCCGCACAGGTATGGATCCTGCCAAGGGCTTTCAGTTCTCCATCGTTGGCAGACTGCAGGCCGATACTGATCCGGTTAATTCCACAGGCACGGTAGGCATTCATCTTTTCCGGTGTCACCGTTCCCGGGTTCATCTCCATGCTGATCTCGCAGGTATCCGTAAGGATAAAGCAGCTTTTCAACGTTTCCATAATGCGTATTGTCTGTTCGGTCAGAAGTACCGAAGGGGTTCCACCGCCAATAAAAACAGACACCACCTGATACTCCCGGTATTCAGGCGATGTCTCCTGTATTTCACGGCACAGTGCCTCTACATACTGCTCCTGCATGTCCGCACTCTGCAGCCCGGACAGGAAATCACAGTAGAGACATTTCCGTACACAAAATGGTATATGAAGATACAAGCTCAAATTTTGTTCCATTTATTTATCATCCAGCTTTAATACACTCATAAATGCCTTCTGCGGAATTTCCACGTTACCAATCTGACGCATACGTTTCTTTCCTTCCTTCTGCTTTTCCAGAAGCTTTTTCTTACGGGTAATATCACCACCGTAACACTTCGCAAGCACATCCTTACGATAAGCCTTGACGGTTTCTCTCGCGATGACCTTACCTCCAATCGCTGCCTGGATCGGAACCTCAAACATGTGACGCGGGATCTCGTCCTTTAGCTTCTCACACATCTTCCGTCCACGTTCATAGGCACTGTCTGCGTGCACGATAAAGGAAAGCGCATCAACCTCTTCCTTGTTAATCAGAATATCCAGCTTCACAAGCTCCGCCCGCTCATATCCCTTTAACTCATAGTCAAAGGAAGCATAGCCTCTGGAGCGGGACTTCAGTGCATCAAAGAAATCGTAAATAATCTCATTTAACGGCAGTTCGTATTTCAGCAGTGCTCTGGTAGATTCAATATACTCCATACCAAGATATTTACCCCGGCGTTCCTGACAAAGCTCCATGATCGAGCCGATAAACTCGGTTGTTACCATGATCTCCGCGGAAACCACCGGTTCTTCCATATAATCAATTTCTGTCGGATCCGGCAGATTGGACGGATTCGTCAGTTCAATCATTTCCCCGTTCAGCTTGTGTACATGATAAATAACACCCGGTGCGGTTGTTACAAGATCCAGATTGTACTCCCGCTCTAAACGCTCCTGAATAATCTCCAGATGAAGCAGTCCCAAAAATCCGCATCGGAAGCCAAAACCAAGGGCAATTGAGGTTTCCGGCTCATAGCTTAAGGAAGCATCGTTTAACTGCAGCTTTTCTAATGCATCCCGCAGATCCGGGTACTTTGCGCCGTCTGCCGGATACATTCCGCAATACACCATGGAATTTACCTTCTTATATCCGGGAAGCGGCTCTGCACAGGGATTGTTAAGATCTGTCACGGTATCTCCGACCGCCGTATCCTTTACATTCTTAATTGAAGCAGTAATATAGCCTACCATACCGGCTTCGAGTTCATCACAGGGAATGAACTGACCTGCTCCGAAATAGCCAACCTCTACAACCTCTGCGGTTGCGCCGGTAGCCATCATCTTAATGCTTGTCCCTTTAGAAACCCTGCCGTCCCTCAGACGGCAGAAAATAATGACCCCCTTATAGGAATCGTATACGGAATCAAAAATCAACGCTTTAAGCGGCTGATCGGGGTCTCCATCGGGTGCCGGAATCTTATGTACAATTGCTTCGAGCACTTCATCTATACCGATTCCGTTCTTGGCTGAAATAAGCGGTGCATCCTGTGCCTCAATACCGATCACATCTTCAATTTCATTCTTTACACGCTCCGGCTCTGCACTTGGCAGATCGATTTTATTAATGACCGGGAACACCTCAAGGTCATGATCCAGTGCCAGATAAACATTGGCAAGGGTCTGTGCCTCAATTCCCTGTGCCGCATCCACGACGAGAATGGCACCATCACATGCAGCAAGACTTCTGCTGACCTCGTAGTTGAAGTCCACATGTCCCGGAGTGTCAATCAGGTTGAAAATATATTCCTCACCATCCTGCGCTTTATAAATCGTCCGGACGGCTTGTGCCTTAATCGTAATTCCACGTTCTCTTTCCAGATCCATGTTGTCAAGTACCTGTGCCTGCATTTCACGGCTGGTCAAAAGCCCCGTCTTTTCTATAATACGGTCTGCAAGCGTAGACTTACCATGATCAATATGCGCTACAATGCAGAAATTCCGGATTTTGCTCTGATCAATATGTGACATAAATTCTAAACCTTTCCTGATTATACTAATAACTATTCAGAACCGCATTCGTAAAACCGCTGTTTCACAGCGTAGTTTACCTCATGTGGTTACTTCGCCATACACATATAAAATGATGTCGGGGTCAAAAGTCCCGGCTCTGAATAGTTATCATTTTACCTCTTTTTGAGCACCATGGCAAGAACATGTGCTAATGGATCGCAGGCATTCATGATTTCTTCGACCGTATTATTCTGTGCCCCTAATTCGATCAGCATGCTTTTCGGGCATAAATGCATATTATAACGGTAGGCTTTCAGATAAATCTTACGTGTGAGTCCCGGATAATACTCATTGGCAAGCACCTGCGCCTGAAAGGAAAACGCCAGATTATCAAGAATATAGGGGTTTTCCAGATAGGAGATCTCTCCCTGCCTGCGCAAATAGCTCAACCCGTTAAAGAACATAAAACGGGCTGTCGGTCGTCCCTGCAAATCCATGACAAGTCTCCGGTCATTTGCCATTTCATCCCGGTGCAGATCAATCACCACTTCGATACCCGGATTCTCCTTCAAAATCTGCTCTACCGCCGGAAGTGCCTTTTCATAGGCATTGTCCCGTTCCTGATCATAGACACCCGTATCATGCAGTACGCGGAAGCCATATTCTTCGAGTAGCTCCGTCAGGCGCTCACCGGCTCCGACAATCGTTGTCGATGGGTCACCCGGAACAGAATCCACGAAATCTTCACTTGCATGCGTATGATAAATCAGGATCTGTGGACCCTGCGTTTCGTCTTCATTGTTTAATATTAAATCTTTATTTAATAATCGTTCTGCATTCAAATATTCTTCCTTCATACTGGTGGAGCCATCCACTGCAAAGAACTCGGAGCGCAAATCGTCCTGTGTCCATTGCTTCGTCCAATCATATGTATAAGCGGGCACCGCCGCCAGTTCAAATCCGGAAGAAGAGGCTCCCTGTGAGAAACCATCGTTTTCTTCCTCCCCCTGACCGGGCTCTTCATTCTGCCCCGATTCGCTTTCAGCTAAATTGTTGTCAACGTCCTCGCTTCCGTTCTCCCTAAGCATCTGCTTAAAATACTCCTCTTGTGGAATCTCTGTACTTTTATTCCCTGAACGATTCTGCTCCTTCAACATCCCTTCCTGAATCTCCGGCTGAATCTGTATCCCTGCCGGAGTTCCCTGTTCATCCGAATCAACTATTTGAATCCGCATTTCTTCCAGGGCTTCTGCCTGTGCATCCTGCACACCTTCCGCTTCCAAATCTGCCAGTTCAGCCCGTTCTGTCAGTTCTGATCCCCCTGCATCCTCTGTCTCTGCTCCTTCTGTTTGCGTGATCTCCGCTCCTGCGGCACCCGCTTCTGTTTTGGTTACTTCCGTTTCTGTTTTCTCCACTCCTGCGGTATCCACTGCTGTTTTAGCTGCTTTCGTTTCTGATTCCACCGCTTCTGCTACGCCTGCGTCTGTTTTAGATTCTTCTGTTTTAGCAGCTTGCGTTCCTGCGTCTTTTACTCCTACTGCCACCGCTTCCGAGTCTGCCGTCAAATATGCTCCATAATAGTAATAGGCAGATTCCATGGCAATGGCGCGTTCGGTCAAAGACAGCTCCGCAGCCCTGCTGTCCATCTGCCGCAGATATCCCGCCACCGGAAGATATGCCCATTCCACCTGACTAATCAATACCAGTGCTGCAAATTGTATGATACCCTTCCGGGCCAGATGACTGTTCCATAATCTATACAAGCTTTCACACCCCACTAGGGTATTTTATGCTTGCTTTGTCTTAAACATTCAATTTCATGCGTTTTACAGCTCCAGTGCCAGGTGAATGGCATTGCAGATGATATGACTGATCTGCCGGATCTCGTAATCCACATCCTTTCCTGTGACATACATATTGTAAAGCTCATCCATAGCACCTGTTATCTTTTCTTTCCGGTCAAGAAAATCCTGGTCCTCCATACCACAGTCCTTAAAAACAGCGTCCTGTACAATGGTTGCAGCGTCCACCACCGTGGGCACGCCGAGGGCAATGACCGGTACACCCAGGTTTTCCTCCTGAATGGCATTCCGGTAATTTCCGACTCCGGAACCGGGATTAATTCCGGCATTGGAAATCTGAATGGTACGGTTCAGTCTTTTGATAGAACGGGCAGCCAGTGCATCAATTACAAGTACGAGATCCGGATGGGTCTGTGTCACCACACCACTGATGATTTCCTGCGATTCCATCCCGGTCTTCGCCATGACGCCCGGAACCAGGCTGCTGGTAAGAGGTAGCTTACGGCCTTCATAGGCCGCATTTCCGAATTCCATCACCATATGCCTGGTAATGGTCAGGTTATCCACCACACGCGGTCCCAACGAATCTGCCGTTACCTCCCGGTTTCCAAGACCGACAATGAGAATACTCAGCTGTTCCTTTTTCTTCGGAAGCAGGGATTTAATCTGATCCGCCAGTTCCCTGGCAATCTCCTCATGATAATCCTCGTCAGGATGTGCCATATTAGGAGCCTCCAGTGTCACATAGGTTCCCATTGCCTTTCCCAGAAGGCGTGCCCCATTCTTACTCCCGATCGTTACCCGTGTAATCCTGATTTCACTTTCTTCCTTATATTCCTCCTCCACCTGCACCCCATGAAGATGTTCCTCCTTCTCTGAGACACTCTCCCGTGCTTCTAAAGCCAAATCCGTCCGGATCTGTACCTGCTCCATTTTCCTGCCCTCCGAAATTTTTTCATGATTATTTGTTATTTTTCCAAAATTATCATATTTTATTCGTTTTGTTATTGACATATTTGCAGGATACGGCTACAATAATATGCGTGTGTTTACATTAAGACGTCCGTGTCCGGCTTTAATGAAACATCTCAGTAACTTACGATTTTTAATAGGAGGTGTACATCGTGGCTAACATTAAATCTGCAAAGAAGAGAATTTTAGTTAATCAAACAAGAGCTGAAAGAAATAAGGCAATCAAGTCCGGAGTTAAGACAGCCGTTAAGAAGGTTGTTGTTGCTATTGAAGCAAATGACAAGGCTGCTGCACAGGAAGCTTTAGTTGCTGCTACTACAGTAATTGATAAGGCTGCCAGCAAGGGCGTTTACCATAAGAACACAGCTTCCAGAAAAGTATCCCGTTTAGCTCAGGCTGTTAACAAGATGGCTTAATTATCGGAAGACCTGATTTTTAACGAAAATATAAGACCTCAACTCATACCGTCATGTGAGTTGAGGTTTTTTGTTTGTCAAAAATAACGATTCAGTTTTGTCTGGTTCTGAATCGTTATTATAAAAAATAAGATAACTATTCAGTTACAAAATAAGCAGGACGATAAGCCGGGTTATGTCGTTGAGTGATCATCTATCTAGGACTACTGTTACCAATAGCCTCAAGCGACCCACCTGAAGGCTGGTCGGGCAAACCTTAGCGCCTTCGTTTTGGTCTTGCTTCGAATGGGGTTTACATGTGCCCCGCCTGTTACCAGGCAGGCGGTAGTCTCTTACACTGCCTTTCCACCCTTACCTCCTGCGAGGCGGTATATTTCTGTTGCACTGGCCTTGGAGTCACCTCCACCGGACGTTATCCGGCATTCTGCCCTATGAAGCCCGGACTTTCCTCACCCGTATAAATACGGCCGCGATCACCTGTCCTGCTTATATTTCTATTTAATGATACCAGGGTCAAAAGGTCTAAGCCCACATGAGCTTGCTCATAAGTGGGTGAAAGACTTTAGGACCCGCCCCGATATGAGCATAGAAGTGGGATGATAATCCCACGATATGCGAATATTGGGTAGGATTGTGGAAGTGCGTAGCACGAAGCAATCCGTAGGTATCAAAGTCAGGGGCTTTTGCCCCTGGCATCATTTAATTATGAGCCCTGCAAGCTTCCAGGAAAGTGTGTCAATGGCAGATGCATGGCTTATCAGTTATCAGACGTTGAACAGACTTCCCCCGATAAACTCACGGCAGATGGAGTTATTGGGAACGTTTTCACTGTCAATGCCAAGGAAGTATTCGAGAAATTTTAAGAGTCGCTTTGCCTCGTAATATTCCGGTTCTCCCTTCTGAATGCTGAACAACAACGGCTCTGCGTACTGTTTGAGTACAGCAAGCTCATAAATCAGCACGGAATTAAACATCACATCCGCACTTTCCTGAAAAGGGAAAATATATGCTTCCTCACCACGGCGTACGGAGGGCCACATCTCAATCGTCCGCTTCGCACTGGCGCCTCTTGTTCTGGCATCCCTTACCATACGGCGGATCAGCCTTCCATCAGTCGTCGGTATTCTATTATGCTCGTCAATGTTAAGACTTGTCAAGGCACTAATATAAATTTTAAACTTACTGTCGTCAGGAAGTTCTGCTGTGGTCTTTGGATTCAATCCATGGATTCCTTCAATCACAAGCACATCCTCCGGTCCTAGCTGCTTGAAATTACCCTTATATTCGCGAAGTCCTGTCTTGAAATTAAAGGAAGGCAGCTCGACTCTTTCTCCCTTTAACAAGCGCTGCATATCTTCATTAAACTGTGCCACATCAATGGCTTCAAGACATTCAAAATTGTAATCTCCATTCTCATCCCTGGGGGTCTTATCCCGGTTTACGAAATAGTCATCCAGCCCGATCGGATGCGGCACCAGTCCGTAGGTACGGAGCTGTACCGATAAGCGGTGGGAAAACGTGGTTTTACCTGATGAGGACGGACCTGCGATCAACACGAACTTTACATCCCCACGCCTTACGATTTCCTGTGCAATCTCACCGATTCTGCGTTCCTGCTGAGCCTCCTGCATGAGGATCATATCATTCACATCCCCACTGCAGATCGCATTATTTAAGTCTCCAACCGTTTCAATTTCAATGCTTTCTCCCCACTGGGTCGCGGTTTTCAGCTCATGGAACAGCTTTTCCCTCGGCTCAAAGAAATCAATCTTATCCGGCTCGGTTGCACCCGGAATCAACAGTAACAGACCTTCCTCATACTGCATGACATCGTAATATTTGAGATATCCGGTGCTTGGCAGCATATATCCGTAATAATAGTCATAATAACCGTCCAGACAATAGATATTGACGGAAGATCCCCGGCGGTAACGGAACAGGTTCACCTTATCGAACATCTTATACTTACGGAACAGCTCTACCGCATCATCAACCGGATAAGACCGCTTGGTGATCGGACGGTCAGCATCCACCAGCTCCTTCATCCTTTGCCGGATCTTCTCTACCATTTCCCGGGTCAGCTTTTCATCCATCCTGATATTGATGTAATAGCCCTGACCGATGGCAAATTCTACGTTTACCTTCGTAATTTCCTTATCCTCCAGCACATCATACACCGATTTAATCAGTGTCATAATGGCGGTACGGACATAGGTTTTATGCCCGATCACATCCTTTAAGGTCAAAAAGGACAGGGTACAGTCCTTATGTACCGGCTTGATCAGTTCCCGGATCTTGCCGTTTTCAAGAACCAGCGCAATCATGTTATCATACTGCTGCTGGTATTCCGATGCAATTACCTCGTATTTCAGTCCATCCGGGTATTCCTTCGTCACCCCGTCAATGGTAATATTTGCCATGCCAGCCTTCTCCTTCCATTTCCTGCAGCGCTTTCCGGATAAAAAATAATTCCTGTTCCAGTATATTCCGCCTTGCGCTGATTCGTTCCCCCTCATAAGCATTCAGCGAATTCAAAATTTCAATATTTTTACGCTCTTCCTTATGTAAATACTGTCTTAAAACAGGGTGCTTGCGTGCAAGCAGAAGCGGTCCGAACCGGTAAGCTATTTCCTCATCCTGTGTTCCCGGTATGGAGGACGCTTTTCGGCTCACCTCTCCCCCACTCTGCCGTTGAACCTTCATCATAGGATAGTATTTTCCATCCTCAAAAACCATATTTTCAGCCACAATTTCAAATCCGTGATCCGCAAGGAATTTTCGGAATTCGCAGATTTCGGATTGTGGTGCAAGGATCATCTCCCTGAAATCTTCTACCTTTTTATTTGAGAGGATCTCCTGCATGAGCGGACCTCCCATTCCGGCAATAATGAGACAGTCTGCCTCTCCTTCCCGGTACTGTGTCAAGCCATCCGACAGCCGTGTATGGATTCTATCCTGCAGTCCTGCTTCTTCAATGTGGCTCTGTGCCTGCTGCAGCGGTCCCTTCCCAATGTCCATGGCAAGCACCGAGGGTGCAATCCCCTCCTCTACAAGATAAATTGATATAAAGCCGTGATCACATCCAACATCACATACACGCATTCCGTGACTTACCATCTGCGCAATTGCCAGCATTCTCTCCGACAGACGGACACCTCCTGCTGTTTTCCCTGTCATTTCCTACTCCATTCTTTACTAATCCGGACCATCACTATTCCGAATCCCATTTGTCAATCCCCTCTATGCAGCTTTACTTTTGCAAGACCCTGAATCGTTAATCCAGGTAGTCCTTCAACTTACGGCTTCTGCTCGGATGACGGAGCTTACGGAGTGCTTTCGCCTCAATCTGACGGATACGCTCTCTGGTTACGTTAAATTCCTTACCGACTTCCTCAAGGGTTCGGGCACGTCCATCATCGAGACCAAAACGGAGTCGGAGTACCTTCTGCTCTCTTTCGGTCAGGGTTCCCAAAACCTCAACGAGCTGCTCCTTTAACAGGGTAAATGCTGCTGCATCGGCAGGAACCGGCACATTATCATCCTGGATAAAGTCACCCAGATGGGAATCTTCCTCTTCACCGATCGGGGTTTCCAAAGAAACCGGCTCCTGGGAAATCTTTAAGATCTCACGGACACGTTCTACCGGAAGGTTCATTTCCTCTGCGATTTCCTCCGGAAGCGGCTCTCTTCCAAGCTCCTGCAGCAACTGACGGCTGACACGGATCAGCTTGTTAATTGTCTCGACCATGTGCACCGGAATACGGATGGTTCTTGCCTGATCGGCAATTGCACGGGTGATTGCCTGACGAATCCACCAGGTTGCATAGGTAGAGAACTTATATCCCTTACGGTAATCAAATTTTTCAACGGCCTTAATCAACCCCAGGTTTCCCTCCTGAATCAGATCAAGGAATAACATTCCTCTTCCGACATAACGCTTTGCAATGCTGACAACCAGACGCAGGTTTGCCTCAGCCAGACGCTTCTTGGCGGCCTCATCGCCCTCTTCCATACGCTGTGCCAGTTCGATTTCCTCTTCAGCACTTAAAAGAGGAACCTTTCCGATTTCCTTCAGATACATACGGACCGGATCTTCAATGCTGATTCCGTCCGGTACAGACAGGTCGATATTTTCCATATCCACTTCGTCTTCTTCGGACAGCATGATCTCTTCATCATCAATCACATCATCATCGTCATCATTCGTAATTCGAAGCACATCGATGCCGCTCTTTTCCAGATGCTCGATGACCTTTTCAATTTGTTCCTCATTCAATGCAAGTTCAGCCAGAAAATCCACAATTTCCTGATATTCCAAGACATTCTTTTTCTTCTTGGCCATAGCAAGAAGCTGCTTTAATTTTTCCTCAAACTTTGCCTGTACATTTTCATCCATTGGTGTTTCCATCCTTCCTTGTTACTAAATATTACCATTATTAGCTTTAATCCAGTGAAATATGCGTTTTCTCAAGTTCTTCCAGTGCTTTTTTGCCCTCGATAGCCCTTTTGAGTGCATTCACGTCGGCACCGAGCTGACTGGAAAAGTATTCATAACTGTTTCTCTTAAGTGCCACCAGAATATCGTGAAAGGCTTTTTCACGATCCTGCTTCGTTGTAATTTCCTGCAGCTTTGTATTAAATACGCCTGCAACCTCACGCTGCTCCTCCATGTCATTAAACAGACTGACGATCGCTGCCGGATTGATTTCTCCTTTATCAAGATCCTCAAACAATCTCTCTGCCACCTTCCGGTACAGCTCCTCCGTAAAATCCTCCACGGAGATATACTGCTTAACCCTTGGGTATAACTGCGGTTCCTCCACAAGCCATGTCAGAAACAGCTTCTGCGGCTTCTTCCGGTTTTCATCCGGTGTGTTCTTCGGCTGGATGCCGGATTTGGGCCGTACTGCCGGCTGTACATTTCCTGTTTTCAACGCATAACTCATCACCAGCTTGCGCAGATTCTCATATCCAATCAGATACTTGTCCGCAACCGCCTGAATGTAGTTATCCCGTTCCACATCCTCCGAAAACTCGCAGAGCTTCTTTGCAATTTCACGGTGGAACTGCGTTTTGGATTCCGGATCCTTCAGGTTATAGTTTCTTTGCAGGATGCGAAGCTCGAAGAAAAAGCTGTTCTCCGCCTCGTTAATCCGCTGTTGGAACTTCTCGGCTCCCTCGTGCTTAATGAACTCATCCGGATCCTTATACGGTTCGAGATTTAAAACCTTACCGGTAAGCTCCACTTCCTTCAAAATCCCGATTGCCCGCAATGCCGCATTCACTCCGGCGCCATCACTGTCGTATGCGAGGATCACTTCCCTGGCATACCTTCTTAACATGTTCGCCTGTCCTGCGGTAAATGCGGTTCCAAGGGAGGCTACCGCCTGGGTAAATCCCGCCTGATGCATGGAAATGACATCCATATAGCCCTCACAGAGAATCATATTATTCGTCCGTGCGGTTCTTGCAAAATTGAGTCCGTACAGATTACGGCTCTTATCAAAAATGGGTGTTTCGGGAGAGTTTAAGTACTTGGGCTTTCCATCTCCCATCACCCGTCCTCCAAAACCGATCACACGGTGATTGATGTCCTGAATCGGAAACATCACACGATTCCAGAATTTATCATGCAGACCGTACCGTTCATCGAAGCTTGCAAGTCCCGCTTCCTGAATGATCTGGTCATCATAACCTTTACTCTTTAGATACTTCACAAGATCGTTGCTCGTCACATTGGAAAATCCCAGACCCCAATGGCGGATCGTCTCATCCGAAAGCTCACGTTTTTTCAAATATTCCAGTCCGACCTTGCCACGCTCACTGCGAAGCTGATAAAAGAAGTACGTTGCCGCAAGCTTATTAATCTCTAAAAGCCTGCTTCTCCGGTCTTCCTTCCGACGCATCTCCTCGGTATATTCGACCTCCGGCAGATTCACGCCTGCCCGCTCTGCGAGCATTTTAACCGCCTCCGGGAAGGTAAAATTCTCATACTGCATCACGAAGCTGAATACATTCCCCCCCGCCCCACAGCCAAAGCAGTAATACATCTGCTTGCCGGGCGATACGGAAAAGGACGGCGATTTTTCATTATGAAAGGGACACAGTCCGAAATAGCTGCTTCCCTTTTTTTGTATCTTTACATAGCCGGAAACGACATCCACGATATCGTTTTTCATCCGGACCTCTTCCACTAATTCATCTGGATAATACATCATCGCACCTTTGTAAAGTCACATTGTTACACCTTTCACAGCAAATGTGTCAGGCTATGCGAAATCTGATTCATCTGCCTACACATTCGGCCAGGATTTGGGAATATAGATTTCCTCATACTTGGCAATTGCAAAACGATCGGTCATCGAGCTGATATAATCACACACAATCCTTTCTTCCGGCTCGTCCTTATCAAGCAGCCTGATAAGATCCACGGGAAGCAGTTCCAAATGATGCCTGTAATAGCTGTAAAGTGTCTGGATCAGCATTTCTGCCTTGCCCTCCTGACTCTTCGCCTCAGGATTGTGATACACTCTTTCAAACATAAATGCACGGAGCTTCCTCATGGCATCCGCCACCGGCTCCGACATCATGATTTCGTTCCTGCCATAGCTGTTACTCACCAGATCATGGATAAAGTGATCCAGCCTCTCTCCTGTCGTATATCCAATAACATCACCGATCTCCTTCGGAACATCACTTTCTTTCAGGATTCCTGCACGGATCGCGTCATCCATGTCATGATGAATATAAGCGATCTTATCTGACAGACGTACAATCTGTCCTTCTAAGGTAAACGGCATACCCTTCGTCTGATGGTTTTTAATGCCATCCCGCACTTCCATGGTTAAATTCAGTCCCTGTCCGCCTTTTTCCAGAATGTCCACGAGGCGCACGCTCTGATCACTATGGATAAAGCCATACGGACAGACCGCATTCAGTGCACGCTCCCCGGCATGTCCAAACGGAGTATGTCCAAGATCATGTCCCAAAGCAATGGCTTCCACCAGGTCTTCATTCATCCGGAGTGCCTTTGCAATCGTCCGCGCATTCTGGGATACCTCAAGGGTATGCGTCATACGGGTACGGTAGTGATCTCCTTCCGGTGTCAGAAATACCTGCGTCTTATCCTTCAATCTCCGGAAGGACTTCGAATGCAGGATCCGGTCACGGTCACGCTGATAGACCGGACGGATATCACACTGCTCCTCCTCCCGAAGCCTCCCCTTCGAATTGCGGCTGTGTGCCGCATAGGGACTTAAATATTCAATTTCCAGTTGTTCCAGATTTTCTCGTATGTTCAATGGTTACGTCCTTTATCTTCAAGCTGTAACTACTCCGAACCCATTCGTAAAACTACCAAAACTACCGTTTCACAAGTCTCTACTTCTAATATTCTGCCTCCGGCTCCGTTTTCCTTTTTCTTTCTTCAAGTTATTTTTCGCTGCGGCGGCTTTGGTTATTTCCCCGGGGCGGCTCCGGTTATTTTCCGTGGTGGCCTGTTTTTTTCCTGCGGCTCCGGTTATTTTCCACGGCGGCTCTGGTTATTTTTCCGCGGCGGCCTGTTTTTTCCTGCGGCTCTGGTTATTTTCCCACGGCGGCTCTGGTTATTTTCCCGCCGCGGTAACTCTAATTATACTGTTTTGGACATATTTCTACCTTTATAAGAAAATATGTCCAAATAATTTTTACTTTTGGACATATGAGCTTCAAATTTCACTGTTTATGTCCAAATTTCTTCTGAATTTTGCTGTTTTTAAGCATATTTCCGTTGTTTTGGATCTTTATTCTCATTTTTTTGGACATAAAATCCTTTTTATACCGGATTATGTCCAAACGCCTTCCATCACTTCCATCGGCCTCTCCAATATTCACAAACTTATTTACTGCACAGAATAGATAAATTCACCGCACTTGTGAATAGCTTCCACTGCGGTCTTAAATGGTCCCATCTGGAACACGTGCCACATATTCTTATAAGTATCCAGAGAAACTGCTACCCCCTCGCCGCTCATCTTCTTCTGCAGCATGGTGGAATCAGACATCAGCACTTCCAGATCTCCCACCTGAATATAAGTTGGCGGAAATCCCGTAAAATCTCCAAATAATGGGGAAATTTCCGGATTCCGTAAATATTCTGTATCAAATATTTCTTCAAACACCTTATTAGCAAACTTGTCACCAGGCTTCTGTTTTTCCGTTCCGGCCGTCTGTAAAGTATTTGCTGTCTGCAAAGTATTTCTTTCCTGTAAAGTGCCTGCTGCCCGTATAATGTTTCCTTCCTGTAAAGCATTTGCTTCGCGTAGAGTATCTGTTGCCTGTAAAATGTTTCCTTCCTGTAAAGTGCCTGCTGCCCGTATAATGTTTCCTTCCTGTAAAGCATTTGCTTCACGTAGAGTATCTGCTGTCTGTAAAGTATTTCCTTCCTGCAAAGTGCCTGCCGCCCGTATAGTGTTTCCTTCCTGTAAAGTATCTGCTTCCTGTAAAGGCTTTACCGCTTCCATCTGCACTTTCTTTGCCTGTGGCACATAATTTTCAATCATTTCATTCAGGTAGTTCTGATTCAGAACCGGATCCACATCAGCTTTCGTCTCATGGGTCTTGCCGGATACAGTGAGGTCTGTCCATGGAGACATGAGCACAAAGCCGGCCGGAAGCATCCGCTTCTGTTTCTTTAACCGTAGTCCCAGTGCCAGCGCCAGATTTCCTCCTGCGGAATCACCTGCTACAAAAATATCCTTCGCCCCATAACCCTGCAGCATCAGAAAATCCCAAGCTGTCTGTGCATCGTCCACTGCTGCCGGATAAGGATGTTCCGGTGCCAGACGGTAATCAAAGCAGAACACATCCATGGAGAGCTGGCTTGCAAGCTTCGTGGTAAGGGTTCTGGCATACAACGGACTTCCAGTACTGTAGCCGCCGCCATGACAGTACAAAATAATTTTCTTTCCTGAATGCGGGCGGTCTACACGGATCCACTCAGCGTACATTGATCCGACGGTGGTTTCCGTCACTGCTACTTCCCGGCTGTTTCCAAATAAAGCTCCCATCTGATCCTGGGAATGACGATGCTTCTCAATATCACTATTTTCAATCAATCCATGAGCTTTGCGGATCAGGTTAATAAAGCTCTGGTTAATATTCTCTTTCGGGGTTCTTCTCATGGATATGATCCTCCTTACTTTTCGTTCACATTGTAACAGTTCAGTCTTTCCATTCATAAGTTGAACTGTTACACTTTTTAACCTTTTAACCCTATTTTGACCTTGACTTGATATCCACGAATTGCTTCGCTGCAAAGCAGCTCCCGCAATTCTCAAACATTCGAAATCCGCTGATTTACTACGTAAATCGCTTCTTTCTCATGTTTGGCGGGTCCCAAGGTCAAAAGTCTTATCGTGCAGGCACGAACGACTTTTGAACTTTTAACCTTGACTTGATATCCACGAATTGCTCCGCTGCAAAGCAGCTCCCGCAATTCTCAAACATTCGAAATCCGCTGATTTACTACGTAAATCGCTTCTTTCTCATGTTTGGCGGGT
>CDZG01000982.1_pt1 | contig 18473 bp, 5 predicted proteins | sample 557741 | NCBI WGS metagenome assembly CDZG01 (sample SAMEA3182086, study PRJEB8094) | gut metagenome | biome: human; feature: gut; material: Stool; isolation source: human stools | place: Canada | collected 2013-01-21
CACTCTCATTTCTGACGTTCCTGCGCTTTCGCGCTGTCCCGTCCCTCAAGTGCTCGACTATAATAACACAACCGGAGGGACTTGTCAACACTAATTTTCAAAAAATTTCAGATTTTTTTCATTTTATTTGACGCGACCCCGATATCAAAGATGCCTGCGCGGGCACAGAGAACCGCACAGGCATTGATATACAACGGTTTCAGGCTTTCGCGGGCTCTGCCGCTTTCACTGCGCTGTCGAAAAATCCGACGAGATCGCGGAAGTATTCGTCGCGGCACTTCTCGTTGTGCAGCTCATGACGGGCATCTTTATATATATGTATCTCGGCATTGAGTCCGGCTTTCTGATAGCGGCGCAGGAGCTTCTTTGCCTTTGACGACTTCGTGCCGCCGATGGGATCCATGTCGCCGCTGAATATACCGATGCGGACATCGGGGCTTATTTTCGCTATATTTTCTTTTTTATATATCCTGCCGAACGCCTTTATCATGTTCCAATCGAAGTTGACGCTGATATCTATTCCCGCCATCGGGTCATCGATAAACACCTGACGGCGCGCGACATCGCTCGTCACCCACTGACTCGGACCTTTTTCTCCCTTATAGCGCGCATCGAAAATCATATCGCTGACTGGGTTGACGAACTTCGGGCACCAGTCCTTTGCGAACAGCTCGAGCGGCCAGAGCAGAGCGAGAGCCGCCTGCGCGCCGTCCATATCGGCGGTTCCGCAGAGCGCGACTGCCTTGACGTCAGTCCCCTGCTGGAGAAAATCCTGCGCCAAGAAGCTGCCGTAGCTGTGACCCATAAGCACCTGCGGGAGATGGTAGCGATCCTTGAGCCAATTATAGAAGAAGACAAGATCTTTGACTGTTTTCTTCTCAATATCGCCGGGATGCCTGCCGCGGTTTTCATCGGTCTCGGTGTTTCCGTGGGCACGGTGATCATCGGCAAAGACTATATAGCCGTGCTCGTTGAACATCTGCGCTGTCTCATGATATCTGCCGGCATATTCGCACATTCCGTGAGAGATCTGGACAACGCCCTTGGGATTCTCCACATCATCCCAGAGATAGCAATGTATCGGGGTCGAATCGAAGCTTCGGATATCCAGCTGCTGCATAAAATTATCTCCTTTGTGTTTTTGACCAAATTATACCAATTGAAAATGTCGGTGTCAATAAAACGGAATGCAAAAAGAATATACCCGCTCTCAAAAAGGGCGGATATATACATATATAGTTATTTTATGTTCATCCAGACCTGCATATCGCTCTCGCCTCGATTGGCAAAGGCGAAATACGGGATGAGTCTTATGCGCGTAGGTTCATATTTCATCTCATCCGCCGGGGCATACAGAGCACCCGCTCCGAGCTTTCTTGTTCCGTCAACATCGAGCGCGGGAATGCCGAATCCGAGATCGACTGGCTCAGCATTGAGTTCCGGAGAAACGGCGAGTGAGAATATATCGCCATTATCTACTCCCTCGGCGCAGTAGACGACGGGGCCGCGCATGACGGCGACCTTGCCCGAGTCCTCATGCACTGACGGGTCGGCGGAGATAATGACCGGTGACATATCGAAATCCAGCTCTATCTTAGCACCGTCCTCGCAGTCAAAGAACAGATAGCCGCCGTTGATGCCGAGATTTTCGGCTCTCTCGGCTCCCGCCGAGCAGTCGCGGCACCACGAGGGAATTCTGACGGCAAGCTTCGCGGGCGCGCCGCTGACGCGTATTGTCACCGAGCCGTCGGACGGATAGTCCGTCGACTGGGAGATATGCGCCGTGCCGCCGTTTATTGCGACATCCGTATCGCTCTCCATGAACTGATGGACATAGACGGTGTCGCTGTCATATGAATATATATACTTTCCTATGCTCTCGACAAAGCGGGTGACGTTCGGCGGGCAGCAGGAGCAATCGAACACCTCGACGCGCTGGGTTATCGGCAGGCGGACTTCATTGCCGCGCCAATATTTTATCCTGCGGTTCAGAAGATCTATAGACAGCGGATTTTCATAGAAGAAGCTCTTTCCGTCGAGCGAAGTGCCCGAGAGGAAGCCGTTATAGATGACCCGCTCCACGATATCGGCATAGCGCGAATCAACGGCGGTCAGCGACATACGATGGGCGAACATCGTGAGAGATATAGCGGCGCAGGTCTCCGCATAGGCGGTCTCGTTGGGCAGGTCGCCGTCAACGGTGAATGCCTCGCCGACGCGGGTCGATCCGATGCCGCCCGTGATATACATACGGTGCTCCGTCATATTTTTGAATATTCTGTTCGCCGCCGCGAGCAATTCTTCATCGCCGCATTCGTAGGCGATATCTGCCATCGCGCTGTAGAGATAGCAGGCTCTGACGCTGTGGCCGACCGCTTCGCTCTGGTCGCGCAGGGGGATTCTGTCCTGGAGATAATCCTCGGACGCAAATCCGCTCGCCTCTCCCCTGTCTTTTTCATTGTTGCCGCGCTTATCTATAAAGAAACGGCTGAGATCGAGCCAGCGCTTTTCGCCCGTGCAGCGATAGAGACGCACGAGGGCGAGCTCTATCTCGGGATGCCCGGGAGTCGTGAAAGCTGCGGAATCGTCTCTGCGGAAAACATCGTCTATAAGTCCGGCATAGCGGCACATCAAGTCAAGAAATCTGCGCTTGCCTGTCGCTTCGTAGTAGGCGACCGCCGCTTCGATAAGATGTCCGGCGCAGTATAATTCGTGGTGGTCGCGGTCGGTGAAGCGTTTGCCCGGCTCGACAACGGTATACCAGACATTGAAATATCCGTCGGGGGTCATGTTCCTCTCGATGCGGTCGATAAGATCCTCGACATAGCTTTCAAGCTGCTTGTCATTCTTTCTTTCGAGCACATATGCCGCCGCTTCCATCCACTTCGCCGCATCGGAATCGTAGAAGAAATGCGGGCGGTCGGGCTCGCCCTGCTTCCACTCGCAGCTGAGTGCGGAAAATCTGCCGGTGTCTTCAAATCTGCGGCGCACGCTGTCGAGCGTCACAGACTCGTTGAGCGCAATGCGGTCCTTCCAGAATCCGCCTGTGATATTCACTTTGTCAAACGGTATCGGGTGCTGTTTGTTCATATAATAGTCCTTTCGCGGGATAAAAATTTCAAAAGCCAATATGATTTTCTCGGCTCAACAAGAATACCACAAAATAGTCAAAATTGGTAGGACATTTAAAAAATTTTATGAACAAATCCGCCAACGGATTGAAGATTCATGAAAAATATGCTAATATATCCGTGCTTATAATTTGCACTACTGCGCTTTTGAGGAGGTACTCTTATATGGAGTATAAGCTGAACACAACAAATTACCGCGACTTCAAGGTCATTGAGGACAACAAGCTCGCGGGAAGAGCATATTTTATACCGTATTCAAAAAAGGAGAAGCTTTGCGCCGTCGATCTCAAACATGAGCGCACGGACTCCGACCTTGTCGAGGTTCTCTCCGGCGAGTGGGATTTCAAATATTACAACGATATCTCGCTCATTCCCGAAGTGTTCGACGCGGCAGGCGTTGAGTTCGACAAGATACATGTTCCCTCGACATGGCAGCGCACCGGCTACGAACCGCCGGTCTATCTCAACTGTCCCTACGAGTTCGACCTGCCCAACCCGAACGTGCCCGAGCATATGTCCGCCGGAATCTACCGCAAGACTTTCGAAGTGACAAATTCCGACGATGTTCATATTCTGAGCTTTCTCGGCGTTGTTCCGTGCGTTGACCTCTACGTCAACGGAATATATGTCGGCTACAGCGAGGGCGCGCACAATTCGGCGGAGTTCGACATTTCGGAATTTATATACGAGGGCACGAACGAGCTGCTCGCGGTCGTTCACAAATGGTGCTCCGGCACTTATCTCGAATGTCAGGACATGTTCCGTGAGAACGGAATATTCCGCGACGTGCTTCTCTACAGGCTTCCGGCAGTCTACATAAATGATTACTATATCCGCCCGCGCAAGGCAGACGGAAAATGGACGATGGATGTCGAAATCACGCTCGAAGGCAAGCTCAACGGCTGCGAAGTCGGGCTCTCACTCGAAAAAGACGGCAAGGTTATCGCCGGAGAGACTGTAAAGGCAGAACGCCTTACATACATGACATTCGACAATCTCGATGTCACCGAGTGGAACGCGGAGATCCCGACCGTCTACAGCGCTTATATAACACTGTATAAGAACGGCGAAGAGCTCATGACGCTCAGAAACATCACGGGCTTCAAGACAGTGGAGATAAAGGGCAACACCTTTACATTCAACGGACAGGTTATCAAGTTCAAGGGCGTCAATCATCACGACACAAACGGCAAGACCGGCTATGTCATGACCTTTGACGACTATGAAAAAGATGTAAAACTCATCAAGGAGTATAACGGCAACGCGATACGCACCTCGCACTATCCCCCCGACCCGTGTCTGATAGCTCTTGCCGACACATACGGTCTTTATATAGTCGACGAGGCGGATATCGAAACTCACGGCGCATTTTTCGCTCCGCACAATGATATAAACAAGATAAGCCACGATCTCAAGTGGGCTCCGAGATACCTCGACAGGGTCAAGAGAATGTATTACCGAGACAGGAGCCACCCGTGCATCACGATGTGGTCGCTCGGCAACGAGGCGGGCGGCTATGCCTGCCAGGATGTCTGCTACGATTATCTGCACGAGACCTGCCCGGAGATACCCACTCACTACGAGGGTGTTATCCACACAAAGCGCAAGGCTTACGATGTGGTCTCCGACATGTACCCGACACACGCGCAGGTTGAGCGCGTCGGCATGGGCACACAGAGGGGTAAATGGTACAAGACGAAGCCCTACTTCCTGTGCGAATATGTCCACGCGATGGGCTTCGGCCCCGGTGCGATGGAGGAATACTGGGACAGCTTCTATAAATACGACAATCTCATGGGCGGCTGCATCTGGGAATGGGCAGATCACGCGGTATATCACGCCGACGGCCCGTATGAATACACCTACGGCGGCGACCACGGCGAAAAGAAGCACGACGGCAACTTCTGCGTTGACGGTCTTGTTCACCCCGACCGCACACCTTCGAGCGGCGCGCTTGAGATGCAGGCGGTCTATCGCCCCGTCAGAGCAAAGTACAACCGCGACGGCAGCTTCACCTTCACGAACACAAACCGCTTCCGCAGTTCGGGATATATCACAATCGTCCGGTCGATGACGGTTGACGGCATCGAAGGCAAAGAGAGGGAGCGTTTCTCGCTCGACATCGCGCCCTGCAAGAGCGAAAAGGTGACATTCAAAACAAAGATCCCCGCCGGCTGCGACTGCCGCATGAACTTTGAATATTTCGACGGCGACGCTTTCATCGCACGCGAGCAGGTTATAATAAAGAAAGAGCACAAGAAAGTTGCTCTGCCGACCGGCAGCAAATTGGAGTGCAAAGTGGGCAGAAACTCCGCGAAAGTCAGCTTTGACGGCGGCTCGGTGAAATTCGACCTCAAGACCGGCGAGATAGCGTCCTACAAGCTCGGCGAAAAGGAGCTCATTAACCAGTCCCCCGCCGCGCACAAGGGCTTCATCCCGAACATCTTCCGCGCGATGCTCGACAACGACAGAGTTATCATTGAAAAGTGGGAAAAGGCCGGATATGACGACATAAAAGCTATTCCGCATTCAGTGAACTTCTCCTCGGCCAAGCACTCGGCGAAATTCACCGTTGACTTCAACCTCCGCTCGAAGAAGGGCGTTGTTGCAAAGGTCAATCTTAAATACACTGTTGACGCCGCAGGATGCATAAAAGTCGAGACGGTATTCAACTCGAAATCCCAGCAGAGAGCCGCTGCAGCTCTGCCGCGCTTCGGTCTCGTGTTTGAGATGCCGATGAGTTTCGAGAACATCGAATATCTCGGCTACGGTCCCGGTGAAAACATGATCGATTTCAGAGAGCACACGACATTCGGCACATACAAGACCACGGTCAACGATATGGATGAGTTCTATATCAAGCCGCAGGATTACGGAGTGCGCACAGGCGTTCGCAAGCTCAGCATCACTGATGCCGACGGCGTCGGACTGATGATCTGCAACCCTGACAGAGATCTCAGCTTTACAGTGAGGCATTTCACGCAGGCTCTGATGCAACGCTCGATGCACCGCGACGACCTCCACTCCGAGAACACGACGGCAATCGACATTGACGGCTTCCTCAGAGGCACGGGCACCGGCAGCTGCGGCCCGGACGTGCTCCCCAAATACGCGATAGACGGCCGCAAGGAGCTCTCGTACAGCTTCGTTATCATCCCGATAAAGTAACAAACAAGCATTTATAAAGCATTGAATCCTACTCACAGTTTTTGTGGGTAGGATTTTTTAGTTGGGAGTCGGCGCGTAATTGATAGGGGTTGTGGGGGGAAAACCGCCGTCAGTCAAACATTTTTATATTTTAAATTAGCAGAATCATGCAGAGGGCGAATGATATCTGCCTACGGTTTATGCAGTGACTACAGCAGGCGAGCTAAGTTCGCCTCTACAAGGGGATTGCGGAAAGCTTTGCTTTGTAGGGGTCGGCGACTCGACGACCCTTTGACGCGTTAGCGTCACCGAAAATCTATTCATTTCGCCCGTGTAGTGTAATACGCTCTCTGCTTGAGACTTGCCCCCTGTGCCGCCTGCGACGGCAGCGGTGCGTCGAGTCGCCGCACCCTACAAAGGGGACATCGAGAAACAAAACAGTCTATGCAAAAGGGCAAATCTGCGCAACGTCCCCTCAGTCTCGGCTTCGCCGAGTCGGCTCCCCTACAGGGGGAGTCATAATCGGTCGGTTGTGTACTCTGCAACTCCAAAATTGCACATTTCTTTTTCAAGCTCTCAACACAACCGCATGGCTTCTGCGGGATATAAGAAAATCGGCTGTCGGGTTTTACTCGGCAGCCGATTGATTTTTTTGCTTTTTACTTCTTCATTTGCTCGCGCAGGTGGTTTGAAAGCAGAGCGAGCGACGACGCCATGTTCTCATTCTGGACAAGTATACCGTCGGGCACAACAAGATGCACCGGAGCAAAGTTCCAAATGGCGCGGATGCCGCTGTTCACGAGCAGATCGCATATCTCCTGCGCGCTCGATGCGGGGACGGTGATGATGCCTATATGCACATTCACCTTGCGGCAGAAGCTGCCGAGCTGGGCTATCGGGAAGACCGTCTTGCCCTGGAATTCGGTCGGCTCTTCGCACAGGTCGAACGCGGCGATTATGTTGAGCCCGTATGCCTTGAAGCCGCTGTAGTTGAGCAGCGCCTTGCCGAGGCTGCCCGCGCCGACTATCACGGCATTATCTATATCATTATAGCCGAGGAAGGCTTCAAGCTCCGCGATAAGATCCTTGACATTGTAGCCGACCTTCGGTTTGCCGGACGAGCTGACGCTCGCGAGATCCTTGCGAACCTGAACATCATTGAGCTGAAGCGCTTCGGCGATAGTTGTTGCGGATATATTTTTCGGTGCATCCTCCGGAAGCCCCTGGATATAGCTCAGGTACATCGGCAGTCTCTGAAGAGTGTGTTTCGAGATATTCGGAGTCATAAAAATTTCACCAACCTGAAAATTATACTTGTACTGCAACTATTGTATCATATTTTTTCAGATAGTTCAAGTAAACTTCGGGGCAAAAAAATCGGGGGAGCCGCCCGAAAGCGACTCCCCTTCTCACCTGCCTTTTGAGCAGGATTTCAGTTTTTATTCACAGTCTTAGACCGTGAAAGCAAAGTCGGTAGTATCCCAGACCTGCTTGCCGTTGGCCATATACTTCGCAGTTGCGGTGTAATCGCCTTCGGTGAGCTTAACATTGATGGTCCAGATCTCGCCGTCGCCGTTAGAAGCGATGGAAACACCTATGTCATCTCTGTCATAAGTCCTGGTAGCACCCGAATCATAGGTTATTCTAACCTTCTTGGCAGTACCGTTGACAGTGACTGCGACAGAATCAGCAGAAACACTAACTGCAGTAACGCTGACAACCTTTATGGGCTTGGAAGTGATAACCACATCAAATTCAAAGCCGTCAGTCCAGGTCTTGCCATACTTAGCCTTTGCAAGATGTTTACCTTCGGGGATGCTGAGTTTGACGGTCCAGATCTCATAAGCAAGGTCGGCACTGTTAGCGCTGACTTCGTTGCCCTGTGCATCGTAAGACTTGATAGAAACTCTCGGATCGATCCTTATGAATGTGGTTGTTCCACCCTCTCCATAAGCAATCTGGATCTTGCTGGCCTTGCCGTCGACCTTGAATGAGTACTGCTGCTTACCGCCGTAATTCGGGGTGTCGTAGGTTACGTCAACAACTCCCTTAGGCGCGGGTTTGACATCATAAACAACAGTAAATTCATGATCTCCGGTCCATACCTTGCCGTACTTTGCTCTGGCAACATGCTTGCCTTCAGCAATGTTAAGTTTTACAGTCCAAATCTCATAAGCAAGATTTGCACTCTTAGCATCGACTTCGTTACCCTGTGCATCGTAGGACTTGATAGATACTCTCAGATCATACCTTGCACGAGTGGTAGTTCCGCCATTTTCATAGGCAATCTGGATCTTGTCAGCCTTGCCGGAAACCTTGACGAAATATTCCTGCTTGCCACCGTAGTTCGGGGTGTTGTAGGTTACATCAAGGACACCATCAGAAACAGGCTCGGAAGGCTTGGTATCAAACTTAACGGTAAAGTCGTAGCCGTCCTCTTCCCAAGCCTTGTCAAACTTCGCGAGAGCGGTATACTCACCCTCAACGAGATTGACATTCAGGGTCCAAATCTCGCCATCCTCAGTCTTCTCTATCTTCAGAATACCAAACGCATTGACATCGCTTGTCATGGAGGTGTTTCTGTCAAACGTGCGGGTAGTGCCATAAGCGTCAACTATTCTGAGTTTCTGAGGCTCGCCCTTGACCTTGACTGCATACTGATGCATGCCGCCGTAGTTCGGGGTCGCCGGAGTGACGGAGATGATGGAGGAGCCGCTGGCAACAAGAATAGCATCAAATCTGACATTCTCGATGCCCATAGTTCCGACCTCGGGATCCCAACCGGTGAAGTTGTAACCGTCGACAATCGGATCTGCGGGAGCTGCGATCTGCTCGCCGACCTTCGCGGTAACGGTTGCATGAACTTCGCCGTTTACATAGAAGGTAGCGGTGTAGGTCTCAAGCTCGAGAGCTTTGACTGCATCGTTGATAGCCGTGGTGGCTGCATCAACTTCACCCTGCTGGGTGTACTTCTTGCCGGAAACATCCTTTGCAAGAGCTTCTGCAAGAGCATCTCTGGTCTCGGCAGTGTACTTTCTGTCGTAGTTATCTTCGCCCTGCTTAGCCTGAGCGGCCTTGACTGCTGCATCATATGCAGTGTAGTCAGCGCCTTCCTCGATCCACTGGGAAACGAGGGTCAGGTCGGATGCGGGCATGGTGGCAGGAACTTCGACGTTCCAACCTGCGAAGGTGTAGTGATCCTTGGTGGGCTCTGCGATGTTGAGCTCAGCACCGTAGTAAACCATGGACTCTGCACCGTCAACCGTAAGCTTATACTGGTTACGGCTGTAGTAAACCTTGAGAACAAGGCTGCCGTCAGCTGCGACTGTGCCGGAGAGGACGCTGTCAGCGGCGACCGTGAAGCCCTCACGAGCCTCGGGATCGACGGAGACGGCCGCGTCGGTGGTTGCGGGAACAGTCTTGGTCTCTGCTGCGCCGTACTGTCCGTCAAGGCCCATGACATAAGTCTCAACCTTGTAGGAGACTTCGCCGGCGGAGAACTGAGCGTTGAAGGAAACATTCTCGGTGCCCATGGCTCCGACTTCCTTATCCCAACCGGTGAAGACGAAGCCTTCCTTGGTGGGATTCTCGGGAGCGATGATCTGCTCGCCGACCTTCGTGGGAACGACTCTGTACTCAGCGCCGTCAACATAGAAGGTTGCGTTGTAGGTCATGACCTCGAGAGAGGCAACTGCATCGTTGATAGCCTTGGTGGCTGCATCGACAACAGACTGCTCGGAATACTTCTTGCCGGAAACTTTTTCTGCAAGAGCTGCATCGAGAGCCGCTCTGGACTCTGCGGTGTAGGTCTTATCATAGTCAGTCTCGGCCTTCTTCGCCTGAGCCGCTGCAACTGCCGCATTGTAAGCGGTGTAGTCAGCGTCGTTCTCGCTCCACTGAGAAACGAGGGTCAGGTCGGATGCGGGCATGGTGGCGGGAACATCAACGTTCCAGCCGATGAAGGTGTAGCCCTTACGCGCTGCCGGGGTGGCAATGTCAAGAGCTGCGCCGTAGTAAACATCGGACTCTGTGCCGTCAACAGTAAGCTTGTACTGGTTACGGGCAAAGTAGACTTTCAGTACGAGGCTGCCGTCGGCTGCGACCTTGCCGCTGACAACATTAGCTGCCGACTCGTCGAAGGTGAAGCCTTCGGCGGCAGTTGTGTCTGCAGTGACCTCAGCGTCGGTGGTGCCATAAAGGGTCTTTGTCTCAGCTGCGCCGTAGTTGCCGTTGACATCCATCGTGTAAACCTCGACGGTGTAGGCAATGCCGGACGCCTTTTCGAACTGAGCGGTGAAGGTGATATCCTCAACGCCCATCTTGCCGACTTCCTTATCCCATCCCTTGAAGACATAGCCTTCCTTAGCGGGATCCTTCGGAGCGACGATCTGCTCGCCAACCTTCGTGGGAACGACTTCGTACTGGACGCCGTCGACCGTGAAGATCGCGTTGTAGGTCATAACTTTGAGAGCTGCAACTGCGTCGTTGATAGCCTTGGTAGCTGCATCGACAACAGACTGCTCGGAATACTTCTTGCCGACGACATCGTTAGCAAGAGCTTCTGCAAGAGCAGCTCTAGTCTCGGCGGTGTAGGTCTTGTCATAATTCTCTTCGCCCTTCTTCGCCTGAGCCGCTGAGACTGCCGCGTTGTAAGCGGAGTAGTCGGCGTCGTTCTCGCTCCACTGGGAAACGAGGGTCAGGTCAGATGCGGGCATGTTGGCGGGAACTTCGACATTCCAGCCGGTGAAGGTGAAGCCCTCTCTTGCTGCCGGAGCGGCAATGTTAAGAGCTGCGCCATAGTAAACATCGGACTCTACGCCGTCAACAGAAAGCTTGTACTGGTTACGGCTGTAGTAGACCTTGAGAACAAGGCTGCTGTCAGCTTCGACTGTGCCGGAAAGGACGCTGTTATCAGCAACCGTGAATCCCTCGCGGGTCTCGGGTGTGACGGAGACGGCTTCGCCTGTGGTTGCGAGAACAGTCTTAACCGTTGCCGCGCCGTAAGCGCCGTTGACATCCATTTCGTAAGTCTCGACCTTGTAGGAGACTGCGCCTGCGGTGAACTGAGCGTTGAAGGAAACATCCTCAGTGCCCATAACGCCGACTGCGGGATCCCAACCGGTGAAGACATAGCCTTCCTTGGCGGGCTCTTCGGGAAGAGCAATCTGCTCGCCGACCTTCGCCTGAACGGTTGCATGAACAGCGCCGTCAACATAGAAGGTAGCGGTGTAGGTCATACGCTCGAGAGCTTTGACTGCATCGTTGATAGCCGTGGTGGCTGCATCAACAACACCCTGCTCGGAGTACTTCTTGCCGGAGACATCGTTAGCAAGAGCTTCTGCAAGAGCCGCTCTGGACTCTGCGGTGTAGGTCTTATCATAGTCAGTCTCGGCCTTCTTCGCCTGAGCCGCTGCGACTGCCGCTTTGTAAGCGGTGTAGTCAGCGCCGTCCTCTGTCCACTTAGCAACGACTGTTACATCGTGTGCGGGCATGGTCTCGGGAAGCGCAGGATCCCAACCTGCGAAGGTGTAGTGCGCCTTGACGGGGTCTGCTACGGAAACAGCCGCGCCATAGTAGAAGGTATACGCAACGCCTTCAGCGGTAAGGGTGTACTGGTTGCGGCTGTAGAATACCTTGAGGACAAGGCTTCCGTCTGCCGCGATAGTGCCGGAAAGAACGCTCTCGTCCGCAACGGTGAAGCCCTCGCGAGCCTCAGGTGCGTAGGTAGCGGTAGAGCCGGTGGTTCCGGTAAGAGTATCGGAGGTAGGCTCGCCGTAAGTGCCGTCGGTGCCCATTACATAGGTGTTGACGGTATAAGCGGTGTTACCTGCCGCTGCGAACACTGCCTCGAAGGTAGCGTCTGCGGTACCCATAACGCCGACGGAGGGTCTCCAACCTGCGAAGGTGTAGCCTTCCTTGGACGGATCCTTGGGAGCGACGATCTGCTCGCCGACCTTCGTGGGAACGACTCTGTACTTAACGCCGTCAACATAGAAGGTTGCGTTGTAGGTCATGACCTCGAGAGAAGCAACTGCATCGTTGATAGCCTTGGCGGCTGCATCGACAACAGACTGCTCGGAATACTTCTTGCCGGAAACTTTTTCTGCAAGAGCTGCATCGAGAGCCGCTCTGGACTCTGCGGTGTAGGTCTTATCATAGTCAGTCTCGGCCTTCTTCGCCTGAGCCGTTGCAACTGCCGCATTGTAAGCGGTGTAGTCAGCGTCGTTCTCGCTCCACTGGGAAACGAGGGTCAGGTCGGATGCGGGCATGTTGGCGGGAACCGCGGGGCTCCAGCCGGTAAAGGTGTAGCCCTCTCTGGGAGCCGGATCGGCTATCTCGAGAGCTGCGCCGAAGTAAACATCAGACTCTGCGCCGTCAACAGTAAGCTTGTACTGGTTACGGCTGTAGTAGACCTTCAGGGTAAGGCTGCTGTCAGCTGCGACTTTGCCGGTGAGAACGCTCTCGCCTGCAACCGTGAAGCCCTCGCGGGCGTCGGGAGTAAGAGTTACCTCTTCGCCCGTGGTTGCGGGAACGTTCTTTGTTTCGGCAGCGCCGTACTCACCATCAAGACCCATGACATAGGTCTCAACCGTGTAGGAGACTTCGCCTGCGGAGAACTTAGCGTCAAATCTAACATCCTCAACGCCCATTACTCCGACTTCGGGATTCCAACCTGTGAAGACATAGCCTGTCTTGGTGGGATCTCCGGGCTTAGCGATCTGCTCGCCGACCTTCGTGGGAACGACTCTGTACTCAGTGCCGTCAACATAGAAGGTTGCGTTGTAGGTCATGAGCTCAAGAGCTGTGACCGCATCGTTGATTGCCTTAGCGGCTGCATCAACTTCACCCTGCTGGGTGTACTTCTTGCCGGAAACATCCTTCGCAAGGGCATCGGCGAGAGCCTGTCTGGACTCTGCGGTGTAGGTCTTGTCGAAGTTTGCTTCTTTCTGCTTAGCTTCAGCCGCTGTCTTAGCCGCGTTGTAAGCGGTGTAGTCAGCGTCGTTCTCGTTCCACTGGGAAACAAGAGTTACATCGGAAGCGGGCATGGTTTCGGGAACATCTCTGTCCCAACCGGCGAAGGTGTAGCCCTCACGAGCTGCCGGCTCGGAAACACTGATGGCTGCGCCGTAATAAACATTGGTCACATTGCCGTCAACAGTAAGCTTGTACTGGTTGCGGCTGTAGTAAACCTTGAGAACAAGGCTGCCGTCAGCAAGGACTGTGCCGGAAAGGACGCTGTCACCTGCAACCGTGAAGCCCTCGCGAGCCTCGGGGGTTACGGAAACAGTCTCGCCGGTAGTAGCGGACTTGTTCTCGGTAGCAGCGTCGCCGTAGTTACCGTCAAGACCCATGACATAGGTCTCAACCTTGTAGCCGACGGTGCCTGCGGAGAACTTGGCGTCAAATCTAACATCCTCGACACCCATGACTCCGACTTCGGGGTTCCAACCTGTGAAGGTGTAGCCTTCCTTGGTGGGAGCTTCGGGGGCGACGATCTGAGCGTCAACCTCTGTGGCGACGGTACGATAAAGCTTATTGTCGACATAGAACTCTGCGTTGTAGGTCATGAGTTTAAGACCCGCAACAGCGGCGTTTATCTTCGCTGTCTGAGCGTCAACAATATGCTGCTCGCTGAGCTTCTTGCCGGAGACATCCTCATCAAGTGCGGTGTCAAGGGCAGCTCTGGTGTCAGCAGTGTACTTCTTGTCGTAGTTGGCCTCTGCCTTCTTAGCTTTGGCAGCATCAACAGCTATGTCATAATCGGTGTAGTCTGCGGGATTCTCGTTCCACTTAGCCGTAAGAGTGATGCTCTGTGCGGGCATGGTGGCGGGAACTTCCTCCACCCAGCCGTCAAATTTAAATCCGGCCTTTTCGGGAGTGGCGGGATTAACTACTGCACCATAATAGCGTTCATCGGGCTCGAGGTCCGTATTAGCATAAGTTATGGTGTACTTATTGCGTGAATAATAAATGCTAAGGACGAGAGAACCGTCAGCGGCGATAGTGCCGGTAAGGACGCTCTTCGCGGAATCGAGCGAGAAGCCCTCTGCGGGAGCTGCGTCGGCGGTTATGTCGGCGGTCGAACCGGTCTCGCCGGCACCCTGATAGGTGCTGTCGGGAGCTGACGGATAAGCGCCGGTGGTGTCCATATTATAAACATTCACGGTGTACTTTGTATCCGTGTTGTTTGCGAACTGAGCTTCGAATGTAGCGTCAGCGTCAAACGTTGCGGGTACATTGCCCCAGCCGACGAAGTGCATTCCGACAGGTGCGTCGGGCGCTGCAATCGTGCTGAGATCAACGGGATCGCCCTGGTTGCCGGTAAGAACCGCATGGACTTCGCCGTTCACGGTGAAGGTGAAGGTAACGGTCGTTACTTCGGCTGCGATAAGGCGCTTCCAGTTGTAGATAAGGTTGTTCATAGCTTCTCTGACCTGCGTGCGCATGGTCGTAGAGGCGTTGAACGAGGTCGAAACCTTCTGAGCATAAGCAAATGACTTTGAATATGCTTCCCATCTGTCCGCGTCATACTTGGAGGCATCTGCGGAGTCGATGGTGCACATTGCTATAGCCGCGTCGAGATGCGTCTTAACAGCATTAAGCTTTATGAGTCTGGGACCCCAAAGCGCTATCTGCTGCTCTGCATAAGCAACATCGACGGAGGATATAGTGGGTGCTTTCCACGTAGCCATCTTGGTCTCCCAAGCTGCGTGATCCTTCTCCCACTGTGCATACTTCTTATTATAAGTAGCAAGCTGGCACTCGTTGGCGCCCTCGCCGGGATGCTCGGGAGCAACCGGCTCCTCGGGAGCCTTGGTCGAGTTGTAGAGATTCATCGCGCGGTTTCTGGCTTCTTTCCAGCCGTTCCAGGAGACGGAATTAAAATCATCGTAACCGAAGAAGTTATATCCCTGATCCCAGTAGACGGAGCCTTCCGGATTGGGTGCGCCCTGGACTGCCTCAACGGCGGTCTTGAGCGAATCAACGGAAGCAGAAGCCATCTTTGCATCAAGAGCCTCGGCAGCTGCGGTCAATCTCGTGGAGATCGTCTGATAGGCTGCGAGATAAGAGGCATTGCTGAAGTTAGCTTTCAGCTTGGGTCTGAGAGAATAGTTGGCGGCCGCTATAAGAGCTGCCTGATACTCTGCCCACTCTGCGTCCGCATCTGCGCTGTAGTTAGCGCGCTGACGCTGCTCGCCGGAATACTGGCTGTACTTGGCAGGAACCTCATAGTCATTGTAGACAAAGATCGAGGCAGAGCCGCTAACCGTACCGGTTTTACCGCCGATAGAAGCCGTTCTTGTTCCTTTAACGGAATAATCAATCGTATATGTTCCGTCGGCAAGCGCTGTTCTGTCTGCTCCTGCTTTTGCTTCCCAAAGGATTTCGGTTATATTAGCGTCTTCGTTTTCCGTTTTACCCGAGAAGCCTACATCTTTAAAGAATGTTCCGCTATTGTTCTTAAACGTGGATGCATTCTGAGTATAAGTAGAGTCCGTCAGATGTCCGACATCCTTAACTCTGTTGATTCTTACACGGACGCTGTCGATTTTATCAAGAGCCTCATTCTGGTTGATAAATCCGGCGCGAGGCTTAACAAGTCTCAATTTTCCGGTAATCGTCTCAATGTCCTTGGGCTCAGAATCGTCCTGAGTATCGGAACTGTAATAAGTATAGTACGAAGCGTAAAGCGGAGTAGTGCCTGTGAGCGATTCGCCGTTCTCGGTGAGGATAAAGTAGCCGACCGTGAGGACGACGGTGGTATCCGTTGCACCGGGCTTGGACACGGCGATGTCCTTGGAGAATCCGCCGTTGATTATATCGCCGGCCTTAACACCGGAGACTCCGACATTGGTTCCGTTGCCCGCCATATTATAGGCAGTCGCCGAAACGCTCGCAATTCTATACTTATAGAGAGCGTCCTGAGTGAAGTTGCCGTTCTTGTCAGTGTAGCCTCTGTTTATACCCTTGGATCCGTTGTAGATCGTAACGGTGTAAGCATCTTTTGCTCTGGTCGGACCGGTAAACTTCATCTGGCCGAACTTGGATTTATCCGCCAGACCCATTACCTGGGCCACGATATTGACGATAGGCGGAACAAGTTTGCCCTTGTTGCCGTTAAGAGAGCTGATAAGGTTCTCAACGATGTTGGCAAGCTCATTGTTCTTCACTATGGCATCGAGCGAGTCATAGTACTTCGTCGTAATCGTTCCGGGGATAATCGCGTTGAGGATGTCTGTGACAAGTCTTACGATGCTCTTCTTGACAGTCTGCTTGGCGAATGCGCCGTTCTGATTTCTCTCGAAGAGGTCGGTAAGGCAGGTCAGATCCTGGTTAAGGATCAATCCGTTAAGGACAGAATAAACGACATCCTTTAAGATGGTCTCACTGCCGCTGCTAGCAAATTTTGCGGGAAGAAGTGATTTGTCTAACAGCTTGAAGATGATATCATCGAGTGCTTTCCATCCGTTAGATGTATCAACCGCCGTGTCGGGAAGGAGACCCGTGTAGAACTGCGGGTCAGCTTTAAGCCACTGAACGGCAGTAGTCAACATGCTCTCGAATCCGGAACCGTAATTGAGCGCCTCTTTGAGGCTGCCCGCATTAAGGTCGATACCGGGGTTGACATTGTAAGCAACATAATCCGCAAGCATATCAAGAATACCGTCAATGGTCTTGGGATAATTGCTGTAATCTCTTTCGGGAAGGAACTGAGCCATGAGCTGCTTAACAGCCTCCCATGTAACTCCGACAACAGTCGTAACATCCTCGGGGATGTACATATAGCCGACTGATGCGTTAATGACCGAGCGAGCAATGTAAGCAATAAGCTCCTCCTTGCTCATAGCATCGATCTCTTCCGGTGTTGCGATATGCTTCTGCCAATCCGGGAAGAAGTAACCGCCGGTCTTCTTGAGAACAAATCTCGCAACCGAGACTACGTTGTCAGTGAGCTTGGAGTTGTCTCCGTCTACCCAGCCGGTGTAGCCCTTCAGAAGTCCGTTGACAATCTGTCCTGCGATGTTATTAAGTTCGCCGACTAAAGTGCTGCCCGCGGGGACAGTATAAGTCTGAACCTGATAACCTGTGTTGAACAGATCGGCAAGAGTGCCCGTCTCATCGCAGCGAATCTGCATCTCGAGCCACGGAATAACCTGCTCGTTGAGCATCGGGACAGCCATATCATTATAAGCCGCCTGAAGCAGATCCTCAATGAAGTCATAGGTTGACTTTGTCGAATTGAGGTTAACGAGATTCCTGACGCTTTCGGGAATTATCGGTACGCCTGCGAGAGCATTCTGAATGATGGTCTGAAGCATCGTATCGACAGTCGTGCTGCTGTTGTATGCCGTATTCGGATACGCAAGACCCCAGAGAAGCTCTCTGAGCATGACTTCGATATTCAGATCGACCTTGACGAACGAGTTGGCAACACCAAGGCTGACGCCGCCGTCTCGTCTCTGCTTACCGATACCGCCGAGAACAACCTTCTTGATGATCGAGTTGTTGTCCGCAAGGAACTGCAAAAGCGAGTTGATAACCGCTACATCGGTTCCGTTGCTTCGACGTGCGTCCTTTATTGCGGAAACCTTGACATGTTTCAGGTCGCCGGCCAGATTAAGAATGGCTCCGTTGCTGTCGATGAGCTTATAGACGCTCGAAAGAGCATTGTCTATAGACGTCGCATCAAGTGAACCGAGAATCGAAAGATCCATCGTGATGTTCTCTTTGGCGAGCGCCTCATCGGCATAGTCAAGCAACATAGACGCATACTGCTCTGTGGTCAGAACCGCAGAATCGGTAAAGTCGTACTGTGTCAGCTTGCCATCCTTGTAAGAATCGTACTTGTACGCGCTCGCCGCGGCGGTTGCCGAGGACAAGATGAGCAGCGAAGCAAGGATGACTGCCAACAAGCGTTTCATTTTCTTCAAATTTACACCTCCATTTTAAAAATTTCACCATATATCAGAGCATTCCGTCTCCCGCAAATTGACGGAACACATTGGCGACAAAGTCATTTTGCTCTGCTCGGGCAATGCAAAGCAAGAGGGTATGATTATCCCCCATGTAAAGAATAACCCTCGGTTCAGCACTTTGTCAATAAGTTTAAAATTTTTTAATCATTTTTGTATGGTTTGCACAACGATTTTTTAATTTTTTATAGTATGCTAACAATACAGATTTGGCAAATAT
>CDZG01032813.1_pt1 | contig 18465 bp, 16 predicted proteins | sample 557741 | NCBI WGS metagenome assembly CDZG01 (sample SAMEA3182086, study PRJEB8094) | gut metagenome | biome: human; feature: gut; material: Stool; isolation source: human stools | place: Canada | collected 2013-01-21
AACTGGTATGTCGCGTCACGCGAGGTAATAAAATATTATATGGATCCGCGCAACTTTTTAGGCTCGGATACTGTGTTTTCCTTTATGCTGCAGGGCTACGACCCGTCAAAGCAAACGGAAGCGGGAGTCCGCAAGATCGTAAAGGGCACCTTCCTTGATACAAACGAATATGTGTCTTACATAATGAAGGCGGCACGGGAGACCTCTTACAGCCCCTATGTTATGGCTTCAAAAATATTGCAGGAAATAGGCAGGAATAACGGGAATTCATCCTTTATATCAGGCAAATACCCCGGCTTTGAAGGCTATTACAATTATTTCAATATAAACGCGACCGGCAATAACGACACGGAAAAAATAGTAAAAGCGCTGACCTATGCCAAGGAACACGGCTGGGACACGCGTGAAAAAGCAATCATAGGCGGCGCGGAGTTCTGCAGCGACGGATACATAAAGGCCGGACAAAATACATATTACTATATGGATTTCAACATTAAAAATCCGAACAGAATATGGCATGAATACGCGGGAGCGATACACGACGCGTCTTCAAAGGGTAAAATATTGTCATCGGCATACACCTCAGACAAATCATCCGTTGTAAGCTTTTCGATTCCGGTTTATAAAAACACAGGCGGCGCGACAGTTATGCCGAAGGAAAACAACAACCTCAACAACTATTATTTCAAAACGCTTTCCGCCCCGGGGCTTACTCCCACCTATTCCATGACGGACTTTAAATACGAGTACAACTTAAAGGCGGAAGATGATATTGATATTGTCTGTACTGTGCCGTTTGGAGCATCGTATGCCGGCAATTCGTCCTTTAAACTGAAAAAAGGCGCGAATACTGTTGTGTTGCCTGTCAAATCACAGTCGGGTTACATAAACGATTATACGGTTTATGTTGAGTCGGGGAAGGAATGCACATTATATGTTTATGCATACACGGCTCCCGAAGACGGTGCAGTGTATTCCGGCAAATGCGGAGAAAACTCAATGTACACATTGAATGGCAATGGTACGCTTATAATTTACGGTAGCGGAGCAACCGAGGATTACAAGCTTAAAACATTGACGCCGTGGTATGAATATTCAGGCTTGATAACCAAAATCGAAATTTCAAAAAATGTAACAAGAATAGGCAATAATAGCTTCAGTGGTTTAACGAAGGTCAAACAGGCTATCGTTAATAATCCGGATATGACATTTGGATATTATGTATTTTCCGGTGATAATGATATGGAAATTTACAGTTATGGTAATTCAACGGTTGAAGAATATGCCAAAAACAATAATATCCGTTTTGTAAAATTTGAAAATCCGGATAAACCTGTTGCGCCGCAATTACTGTTTTCTTCCGGCAATGCCATAATTCTAAAGTATATTGACGGATACGAATATAGCATTGACGGTATCAATTGGCAATCAAATAACCGTTTTGTAAACCTCAAACCGGAAACAACATATTATTTATATCAACGAATAGCAGAAGGAAAATATGCTCCTTCGGCTGTCAGTGATGTACTTGTTGTTAATACACCTACGCTTCCGGAGGCTCCGAATATTTCACGAGTGATGTACAACACGGTTATATTAGAGCAAAAGGAAGGCTATGAATACAGTAAGGACGGCAAAACATGGCAAGCGTCAAATGTTTTTTCGAATGTTCCGTTCGATAAAATACAATGCTTCTATCAAAGGGCTGTTAATTATGAATATGAATTGCCGATAATGAGTAAGCCGGTCAAATGCTTGCTGGTATCGTCTCCGAGTGTTCTTTCGGGTAAAACATCAATTAGGGTCAGCCCTATACCCGAATATGAATACTGTCTTGATGATTTTAAATGGCAGGACAGCAATGAATTCACAGAACTTATTCCCGGAGAGAGATATACAGTATATCAGCGTCCTAAAAATTTGAATGATGTTATAGTATATAATGACGATAAAACCGAAGTTTATACTAACGGTCAAGACAGTATAGAAACCCCCGACGCGAGTTGTTTGGTGAGACTGAAGCATATATTATTGCACGCTGTAAATGACAATAATCTTGCAATGGATATAAACAAAAACGGTGTAATTGATATATGCGATTTGATCCTTTTGAAGAAACAGATTTCCGATATGTATCAGCTATCATAGACTGATAGGCTTATATTTATTCGTTTAAATGGGGCAAAAAATATGAGAAGTAAAATTAAAGCGGCGGCTTTGGTTATTTGCGCGGCATTGCTGATAACGGGCTGCAAAAAAACACCGAATAACGCGCAGACAGACAGCAGCACCATTTCATCGCAGCCTAAAGGTATCATCTGTAGTCGAGAGCACAAGCTCTGCGGTAAGCTCCGCAGAGCCTGTATCGTCCGTTTCTTCCAAGCCGCCTGCCGAAAGTACGGTTTCTTCTGCGCCGTCACAGCCTGCGCCCGCTCCAAAGCCGACGCCCTCGTCTGCGCCCGTTACGGTCAGCTCCGAGGATGAAAAATTCATGCAGCTTGACAACACCCGCCGCGGCTACGGCCCGGGAAACGGCAGAGACGCGGCGAACAGACCCACCGGCGCCGTTGCAGCGCAGGAAAAGGCGGCAAAATACGGGGCGGTATTTATTGCGCCGCCGTCAAATAATGTATATCTGACATTTGACCTCGGATATGAAAACGGTTATACCTCAAAAATTCTCGATACCCTGGCAGAAAAAAACGCGAAAGGAATTTTGATGTGACCCCAAAAAGTTAGACTTTTTGTAGCGTAGTAGTTTTGATGACTGCTGCGCTGTTTTTATGCAGCTAAGATGTTGAGCCGATATTGAACCGGACTCATCCACCCAAGTTTCTCTTTGATTCTTTTTTCGTTGTAATATTTTATATAATGTCTACTGAATAAACCGCAAAACGGCATAATTAATATCTACTGAATAATTGCATTAGCAAATGCAATTATATAAAATCGAGTTAAAATCTCGATTTTATGGGTAAAAACCTTTGTTTTGACCGTCAGTATCCATTGATTGTCACCTGATTTTAAAAAGAATCAAAATATGATTCTTTTTAAAGTGCAAGGTTTTTTCGCAAAATTGCGCAAAAACCTGCACGCTGTTGCGGCTTCTGTCCGCAACCAGAATTTCATCGCCGTTATAAATCAAGGCGCACGGCTGGTTAAACTGACCCTTTTGATCTCCCCTGCCGCCGAAAATGTAAAGCAAATTTCCCTGGCTGTCATAGGTAAATACACGCCCGCGTTTTGAATCCAGAACGGAATACATACCGCCGCTGCAGGCTGCTCTGATTCGTAAAGCGCCGTTTCCTCGTCTTTTGATTTTTCTCTTTACGGGTAACATGCCAAACCTCCGTAGGTCCACTGTTTACCAATTGATCTGCCAGCGCTCTCCGCAGCTTTTATCGGTTGAATTTTTTACGGTTTTTTCTTTTATTTCGGAGCTTTTTTGCTTTTCTTTGAGCAAGCGGTCAAATTCGGCGGTATCAAACGGCAGCGGTATACGGCTGTTTCCCGTCCACTGGGATAAATATGCCGCGTTTGATATCATAAGCTCGTTTATACCGTCATATCCCGGTGATAAAAGCTCTTCGCCGTGAAGTATAGCGCCCGCAAAATTTTTAAGTATGCCCGCGTGCGCCTCTTCCCTTCCGGCGGAAAATTCGCTGTATTCGGTTTCGGGGCTTACAAAACCCTCGGTCGCGTTTTTGCATATATCGCGCTCATCCTCATTTAGTTTCCATAATTTCAGTATTCCGTTTTCAAGCACCGTTTTACCGCGCGTGCCGGTTATTTCAAGCCTGTTTGTGCCGGGGCAATCGCCTGTTGAGGTAATAAATACCCCCGTAGCGCCGTTTTCGTACTCGGCGTATATCGTTGCCTCGTCTTCAACCTCGATATTATGAAATTTACCAACGCTGCAAAACGCTGTAACGGCAGAGGGGCTGCCGCATATCCATTGCCAAATATCAAGGTTGTGCGGCGCCTGATTTAAAAGTACGCCGCCGCCTTCACCGCGCCATGTAGCGCGCCAAGAGCCCGAATCGTAATAGCTTTGGGTTCTGTACCAGTTTGTTATTATCCATACCGAACGCTTTAATTCACCCAATTCTCCGCTGTTTACAATTCTGCGCGCCTCGCGAAAAAGTCCGTTTGTGCGCTGATTGAACATTACGGCAAACACCTTGCCGCTTTTCCTTGCCGCCGCGCATAGCTTTTCGGCTGCCGAAACGGTAATATCAATCGGTTTTTCCACAAGGACATGCTTGCCGTATTCAAAGGCTTCGATTGCAATTTTTGCGTGCAGCGGGTGCGGCACGGCTATTATTACCGCATTTGTATCCGAATTTTTTAAAAGGTCGGTATAATCCTCAAATACTCTCAAAGCAGGATACGTGTTCCTTGCCGCATTAAGCTTTTCGGTATCAATGTCGCAAACGGCGGTAACCGTCATATCCGGAATATTACCGCCCGTAATCATACGCAAATGAGCAGAGCCCATATTCCCGATGCCGATAATTCCTACCTTTACTTCGTTCATAATAAGCCCTGCTCTCTTAACATTTTATTTGCTTCCCGCGTATGTGCTGCTTGTATCCGCAACCACTTCTTTAACGTCTGTTTTGCGTTTTGAGGTTGCTGCGCGCTTCATAAGCTCAGTATAATACAAATCCTCGTCAAACGGAAGAGTTATTTCCTTTCCGAGCCAAGAGGATAGGTGCATTGCGTTTGAAAGGGTAAGCCCGTTTATGCCCTCTTCTCCGCCTGCTATAAGCGGTTCGCCGCGAAGTATTGCGCCGCCCCACGCGTTTATAACGCCCTTGTGCTGAGGATTTTCCCCGTCAAGCTGAGGGTCAACCTCGTGCGCGCCTACCATTCCGAACGGATTGGTATTTGTTTTTGAAAACTCCTGCTCTGTCATATCGTATTCAAGCACGGTAAGACGGTCGCCCTCTGCCACCATTTTAGCCTTGTCAAGCTGAATTTCAAAGCGGTTTGTACCGTGCGCATCGCCCGTTGAGGTAATAAACACGCCCGTCGCGCCGTTTTCATACTCAACATAGGTGGTAACGTCGTCCTCAACCTCTATATTATGCCACATTCCGTAATGCAGATGCGCCTCCACCTTTTTCGGCATACCGCATATCCACTGCCATAAATCAAGCTGATGGGGGCACTGGTTTAAAAGCACCCCTCCGCCCTCGCCCGACCATGTGGCGCGCCAATCGCCCGAATCATAATATGCCTGCGGGCGATACCAGTTTGTTATTATCCAGTTGGTGCGGCGGATATTTCCGTACACACCGCTTTGCACAAGCTCCCGCATTTTGCGGTAAATGCAGTTTGTTCGCTGATTAAACATCATACCGAAAACAACGTCGGGGTGCTTTTTCGCCTCCTCATTCATTTCGCGCACCTGCTTTGTATAAACGCCGGCGGGCTTTTCCACCATAACGTGTATTCCCCGCCTCATACACTCGATTGCGTATTTCGGATGAGCATAGTGCGGCACACAAACCATACAGGCGTTTATAAACCCGCTGTCAAGCATTTCTTCTGCTGTTTCAAAGCAATGAATATCGGGCGACAGCTCACTTTTTGCCCATTCAAGTCTTTGCGGTTTAATATCCGCCACGGCAACAAGCTCAAAATCGGGGCATTCTCCGCCGAAAACACACCTTGCGTGTGCAGAGCCCATGTTGCCTATACCTATAATTCCCAGTTTGATTTTTTTCATAATTAAAAACCTCTTGATTTCAAATATTCAAAGCTGCGTTTCAAACAATCAAGCGGATTCTCACCGTTGCAATCGTCCTGCTCAACAAGCATATATTCCGTGCCCGCCGACTCAGCCTTTTCAAAAACTCGGTCAAAATTTATGTTGCCCTCGCCTATTACCGCCATTTTTCTGCCGTAAGCGTAGTCTTTTAAATGTATGCACGGCACTCTGCCCGAAAGCTTTTCAATCCACTGTGCCGGATCTCCGCCGCCTGCCTGCACCCAAAAGGTATCAAGCGTAAAGCCCATTTCGTCGGGCGCGGTTATTTCGGCAAGACGCTCGATTATAAGCTTACCGTTTTCTTTTTTAAACTCCTGATCATGGTTATGGTACATAAAATACTTGCCGTTTTTCTTTAATTCCTTAATTACGGGTCCGTACTCTGCGGTAAAATCATCACAGGTCTTTTTATCGCTGTCGTTAAAGCCGAACCAGCCAAGCCCTACATATCTGCACCCGAAAATATCATGCTCGCGCGCAACACCGGCAGGATCGGATTTAAGCTTATCTGCCGGGGTGTGCGTAAGAACGCATTTAAGACCGTTTTTTGCAAGCTCTGCTTTAAGCCATTCGGGGTCAAATTCGCAGGTGCCCGAAATTTGAACGTTTTTATAGCCTATATCAGCCACCCTTTTAAGCGTGTCCGCAAAGCCGTTTATATCCTTGCAAAGCTCTCTTACTGTATAAAACTGTGCGCCAATTTCCATATTTTTCACCTCATATAAGCCCGCGCAGGGCGCTTACCGCCGCTGAGAACGCCTCTTCGGCAGTTGCATATTTGTAAACCTCCCCCACAACGCTTGCGTCTCCCTCTTTTTCAAGACCTTTAAGCCCGTCAAATACCGTAAGGTGCGGCTCTACCGTTACGCTGTCGCCGCCGTTCCTTATATAATCGCCTAAAATAAATTCAACATTTCCTATTCCCTTGCCTGCGGGAACAACGCTGCCGTCCGCAAGCGCGTCCTTAATATGCAGATATTTAACATAACCTTTAAGCAATTCCCACGCTTGCAGCGTATCCACTCCGCACTGAACGTAATTCGCGGGGTCAAATATTGCTTTCATTTCAGGGAGTGCCTTATGAATTTCAAGGCAGCGCTCAGGTATATCGCCGTAAATTCCCTTTTCGTTTTCGTGGCAAAGGTTTATGCCGCTGCCCTTTGCAATTTCGAAAAAAGTGCCTAAACGCTCTATTACCTTATCCTTATAGCTATCACGGTTTTCTGCCGGCGTAAAGAAAGAAAACAGCCTTACATTTTCAGCGCCTAAAATATCGGCTAATTCAAGCGTGCGCTTGAATTTTTCGGTGTGCAGTGCAAAATCGTCCTTTTCTATATCGATTTTGCCTATCGGCGAGCCGATTGTCCACACTCGAAGGCAGGCATTGTCAAGCTTTTTCCGCACTTCTTTTGCCTTGCTGTCGGATATTTCGGCAATATTCACGCTGTCAACGTTTCTTATTTCAAGCCCGTCAACCCCGTTTTCCTTCATTGCCTTTATCTGTTCGTCTATAATCGGACTTGCCTCGTCTGCAAATGCGTAAATTTTCATTTCTTATACCCCCGAATAAGCCGAGAAACCGCCGTCTATCGGTATAGTCACTCCCGTTACAAAGCCTGCCTTGCTTTCATCAAGCAGCCATTCAACCGCTCCTAAAAGCTCCTCTGCTTCGCCGAATCTGCCCATAGGCGTTGAACGCAGTATTTTGTCTGTCCTCGGCGTTGCGGTGCCGCCCTCGTTAAACAGCAGCGCGCGGTTCTGGTTTGTAACAAAAAATCCCGGAGCTATGGCGTTTACGCGTATATTCTCCTTTGCAAAATGCACCGCAAGCCATTCGGTAAAGTTTGTAACCGCCGCCTTTGCCGCTGAATACGCGGGTATTTTGGTAAGCGGACGGTATGCGTTCATTGAGGAAATATTAAGCACCGAGCAACCCTTTCTGCCTATCATATCCGCCATAAATACCTGGCTCGGCAAAAGCACGCCCTTAATATTAAGGTCAAACACAAAATCAAAGCCTTTTTCGTCAATGTTGAAGAATGTTAAGAAATCGCTTGCCTGCTCATCGCCCTTTTCGTATTCCTCGTGCGCCGTGGTGCATTTCGGGTTATTTCCGCCCGCGCCGTTTATAAGTATATCGCATTTTCCGAGGTCTTTGAGCACCTTGCCGTGTATTTCCTCTATATTTGCCTTATCAAGCACGTTGCACTTATAGGCTTTGGCTACTCCGCCCGCCGCAGTAATTTTATCGGCTACCTTTTGCGCCGCCTCTTCGTTTAAATCAAGCAGCGCCGCCTTATTGCCCTTGCCTGCCAAAAACTCGGCAAAGCCCGAGCATAACACGCCGCCCGCGCCTGTTATTACAATTACCTTTTCCATTATTTTTTCTCCTTTTCTGCGGCCTCAAAAAGTCCGTTTATATATGCAGCGCCGAGCGCCCTGTCAAAAAGCCCGTAGCCCGGTTTTCCGCTCTCTCCCCATATCATTCTGCCGTGGTCGGGGCGAACGTATCCGTCAAAGCCCGTATCTACCAGCGCCTTTACTGTTTCGTACATATCAAGACTGCCGTCTTTCGATAAATGCCCGCGTTCTTCAAAGCTGCCGTCCTCTAACAGCTTTACCTGGCGGATATGCATAAATGCAATCCTGCCCATTTTGCTGTATTTGCGAACCATTTTCGGAATATCGTTAAACGCCGCACAGCCGAGGCTGCCCGTGCAGAAGCAAAGGCTGTTTGCGGGGCTGTCAACTATATTTAACATTCGGTCGATATTCCGCTCGTTTGTTATAATTCTCGGAATACCGAAGATAGGGTACGGCGGATCGTCCGGGTGTATCGCCATGGTAACTCCGCAGTCTTCCGCCACGGGAATAATCTTTTTAAGGAATTTTTCAAGGTTGTGCCACAGCCCCTCCTCGCCTAAAGCGGAGTAGGCTTTTATTAAATCGCGCACCTCTGCCTGAGTGTAGCTTGCGTCCCAGCCGGGCAGGTGTATATCGTCTTTAAGCGGGTCAAGGCTTTTAAGCTGATCCATATACATGACAAGGCTTGTTGAGCCGTCCGCCGCCTCTTTGTCAAGCTGGGTTCTTGTCCAGTCGAACACCGGCATAAAATTATATGTAATGCATTTTACGCCGTATTTCGCGCAGCGGCGAATGTTCTCGCAGTAAACCTCGGTGTATTCGTCCGCCTTTTCGGTACCGAGCTTTATTTCCTCAGGCACCGGCACAGACTCTACAATATCGAATATAAGCCCGTTTTCCTCTGCCTGCTCCTTTAATTTTTCAAGGCTTTCTTCGGGCCAAACTTTGCCCGGCTTTACATCGTAAACCGCGGTTACAACCGAGCGCATATTCGGTATCTGCCTTATATATTTAAGCGGTATCGGGTCGGTTTCCCCGTACCACCTGAAGGACATTTTCATTGCTCTGTCAGCTCCTTTATATTGTAATAACTGATTTTTTCGGCAAGCCTTACGGCGCTTTCCTTATCATATTCTCCGCCGTTTACCCACTCGCCCAAAATATCCGCCGCAATTCTGCGGAAATAATCATGCCGCGCGTAGGATAGAAAGCTGCGCGAATCGGTAAGCATACCGAGGAACGAGCCGAGCGACGAATTTTCGGCTGTAATTTCCATTTCCTCGCGTATGCCGCGCTTGTGGTCGCAGAACCACCAAGCCGCGCCGCAGCGTACGTTCGGGAACGCCCCCGCAATAGATGCTATCTGCGCCGCGTTTGAGGGATTAAGGGTATAAATAACCGTTTGCGGCATACCGCTGTTTTTATTTATCGCGTCAAGCATATGTATAAGCGCCGTGCCGCTTATTTCGTCTCCCACGCAGTCAACGCCGCAATCCGCGCCCAAGGCGGCGAACAAATTGCTGTTTGCGTTGCGGTAAACGGCTAAGTGCATTTGCATAACAAGGTTTCGCTTTTTATATTCCGCCGCCAAGAAAAGGTACATATTACCTATAAACCCTAAATATTCGGCATCGGAAATTTCTGCGCCCGCAAGCGCCTTTTTAAATGTATCGTCCGCCGAAGGCTCATCTGCAATTCTGTCGGGGAAATACGGAATACCCACGTCGGTAAAACGGCAACCGTTAAGGCAAAAGAAATCAAGCCTTTTAATAACCGCGGCTTTAAGACCTTCAAGGTCTGTTATTTCGGCGTCCGATACCTCGGCCAATTTTTTTATGTAATGGGGGTAGCCTGTGCGCCGTACAAGCAGCAGATTATCCGTTCTGAACGAGGGCAGAACCCTTGTTTTAAAGCTTTTGTCTTCCTTTATTTTTTTATGGTATTCAAGCGTATCAATAATATCGTCGGTGGTGCAAAGGGTTTCTATTTTCGATTGCTCTATGAGCTTTCTCGGTGACAGTCGATTTTCAGCAATAAAGGCGTTTGCCTCGTCGTATATTTCGGCGGCGTTATCGCTTTTAAGCGGCTTATCAATGTCAAAAAACATTGATAATTCCATATGCGACCAATGGTAAAGCGGATTCCCCGCGGCAAGCTCCAACGCGGCGGCGTATTTAATAAATTTTTCGCGCCAGTCGGTGTTGCCTGTAATGTACCTTTCGTCTATGCCCGCCGTTCGCATAAGCCGCCATTTGTAATGGTCGCCGCCAAGCCACATTTCGCCGATATTGTTGAAAGGCTTATCCTCATAAATCTCTTTCGGGGATAGGTGGCAGTGGTAATCAACAATAGGCAGGTCCTTTATTTTAAAATATATATCCTGCGCATCTGCGGTTTTGAGTAAATAGTTATCAGTCATATATTCTCCCCCCACCTTAATTATATATCGTCAATCACAACAATTAAATTGTTTATATTATTATTTTACATTGCAAATATTGTTTTTATATGATAATATATACACGGTGATAATATGTCAGATTTTTTTCTGTATCGGGATAACGATATCGATATGGGCTATCGGAGGGATGAAACCCCCGTTCCGGAGCATTTCAAGGCACATACACACGAAACTTATGAGCTTTACTGCTTTTTAGGCGGTAAAGGCATTTATCGGGTTGAAGGTACGCCCTACCCGCTTAAAGCGGGCGATATTTTAATTATGCGACCCGCCGAATCACATTATATTGATATAAGCCCCGACAGGCCTTACACCCGCTTTTCGATAAACTTTAAAGCCGAGCTTCTTAAAGGCATAGACCCGAAAGGGCACTTATTATCACCGTTTATAAATCGAAAATTGGGTACATTCAACCTGTACCGAGCCGAAAATTTCAAAACCGACGCCTATAAACTGTTTATAGATAATATGACAGAAAATTCCTCAGACAGACGCGTGCAGATAATCACAAATCTTCTGCCGCTTTTAAACGAAATTTCCGCCGCATTTGAAACAATGTCCGAAATTCAGATAGACCAAACGCTCGACAGCAGAATTATAAACTACATAAACCGCCATATTTCCGATGATTTAAGTCTGGACGTTATTTGCGAAAGGTATTATATCAGCAAGTCGCACCTTTGCCATATATTTAAAAAAGCCACGGCAATGACCGTGGGTGAATATATTACAGCAAAAAGGCTTGTTGCGGCGAAGCAGCTTATACTTTCGGGAATATCCCCCACAAGGGTATATTCCGAGTGCGGCTTCCGCGATTATTCGGTATTCTACCGTGCCTTTAAAAAGAAATACGGAGTATCGCCCCGACAAATATAAATTTTAATTTACGCATAAGCTAAAATTTCGGCACAAATCAAAAGAGGCTGTTAAAAAACGGCCGAAAAAGCCGAGATTCACTCTGAATTCAGCGAAACGAAGAACCTCGCTTTCAAAAATCAAACATAAAATTTTTAAATAATACATTTTTTATGACAAGTGCTGCTTTCTCTTGGTTAGCGTCGCAACTTTATCTGTAACACGGAAAGCCCCGTTCGCTGCTCTTTTTTATATTCTGCAACACATCTATTGTAAACCTACAAGCTTGACACCGATGTGAATAATAATATTGACAGATCATAAACTTATGTTATAATATCGAAAGATGATAAACTCATGCTTTTATCGGCTTGAGAATAAGCCTTATAATTTCGGATTGGAGAATAAAAATGCTGCTTAACGGAGAATGGAAATGTATACTTATTAAAACAGGGGATGTACCGCAGACCTTTTCTGCCGCAGTTCCGGGGTGTATACATACCGATTTAAAAAGAGCGGGAGTGATAGGGGATTATTTTTACCGCAATAACGCCGAAAAAATCAGGTGGATAGAAAATTGCGATGTAACATACCAAAAACAATTTGATGTTGACAGCGTGGAGAACAACGAATACTTACGGTTTGAAGGTCTTGATTGCTACTGCGATATTTATTTGAATAACATAAAAATCGGCGCGGCGGACGATATGTTTATTCCGTATGAATTTTCTGCCGAGAACGTTTTGAGGGCGGGAACCAATTTACTGGAGGTTAAATTCCGCTCGCCGATTAAAGAGGTTGCAGGCAGACCTAAGCGCGACGGCGCATTTACCACCGAGCGGCTTTATACCCGCAGAGAGCAGTGTACTTACGGCTGGGATTGGGTCACCCGTTTTGTAACGATGGGTATATGCGGCGATGTTTCTCTTAAAAAAAGAGAGGCGGACAGCCTTGATAATGTTTACATATACACCAAAGGCATTACCCCGTTTGCGGCGTCGGTAGCCGTAGAAGCCGCCTTCAGGTATATAACAGGCGACGGCTTTGCGGATTTTGAAATTATAAGCCCGCACGGCGAGACGGTTTTCAGTGAAAAACGCGCGATTTTTGAAAGCATTATTAAAATAACCGCCGATATTCCGAACGCGCAGCTGTGGTTTCCGACAGGCTACGGCGAGCAGCCCTTATATAAACTTAAAATAACGGTAAACGGAAAAGAAAGCATTACAGAGTTCGGAATAAGAAAAGTCGATATATTGGAAATTGACGATAATTTCAATCCGGAATATAAGGCAAAGGCGGAGAAATTGAAAAAGAACCCGCATTTGCTTGAGAATGACAGAAATGAGAAAACCTCCTCGTTTTGGCTGGTAATAAACGGCGTTCGTATTTTTTGCCAGGGCGGCAACTGGGTGCCGTGCGATCCTTTTGTTTCGGAGGAAACCGACGAAAAGATAAAATCGCTTGTGCAAAGCGCACACGAATGCGGGTGTAATATGCTGCGCGTTTGGGGCGGAGGAGTTTTCGAAAAGGATTCTTTTTACAGCGAATGTGACCGTTTGGGAATTTTGGTAACGCAGGATTTTCTTATGGCTTGCGGAACCTACCCGGAGGATGATAAGGATTTTCTTGATAAATTATCCCGCGAGACCGCCGCTGCCGCAGTCAGGCTCAGAAATCATCCGAGCCTTGTTTGGTGGAGCGGTGACAACGAAAACGCCGTAGACGGATATTTCAATAAAAAATCGTTCCCGGGAAAAACGGTGGTTTCAAAATCAATCGCTCCTGTTTTATCAAGACTTGACCCGCAAAGAGCATTTCTGCTTTCGAGCCCCTACGGCGGAGTACCGTTTAAATCCGCCGCATGCGGCACTACGCACAATACCGCTTATTTAGGCGATTGGTTCGATTTTGTTTCGGGGGAGACGCCCTTTGATTATTATAACGAAATCAATCGGTATCTTTCACGCTTCATGGCGGAGCAGCCGTCATACGGGCTGCCATTTGTTTCCTCACTTAAAAAGTTTATGACCGATGAAGATATATTCGGAAAAAATTCGGATATTATGGAATACCACTGTCAGAATAACCCGTGTCTTAAAGAAACGATTTTTGCGTATTCGGAGAAAATGGCGGAGGGATTTTTCGGGAAATACGAAAGCCCGCAGGACAGAATATACAAGCTGCAGCTTTTACAGTGCGAATGGCTGCGCATTTCCTTTGAACTGTTCAAGAGAAATCAGTGGTTTTCTTCCGGAATTGTTTACTGGATGTTTAATGACTGCTGGCCGACATCCGTCAGCTGGTCCGTCGTTGATTATTACGGTAATCCAAAGCCGGCATATTATGTTTTCAGACGCTGCGCGAAGCCGGTTATAACCTCTTTGTATGAAGAAGACGGGAAAATTAAAGCTTATGTATGCGTAAACGGGAAAAACGGCGTTTCGGCAAAGGGCAGGGTGTATCTGTATAACGTTTTAACGGGGGAGGAAAATACGCTTGCCGAATTTGACGGAAAGTTTTCGGTGGGCAGCACCTGCGCAGCCACCGCCGAAAAGAGCAAGATACCGCAGATAGAACAAAATGAAAATATAGTTTTATGTGATTTGGAAAGCGATATATGCAGCGACCGCTCTTTCTATTGCCCCAATTATTTCAAAAACGTACCCTGGGGCAAAAACGACGCCTTTGTTTTAACCGAAACAGACGGCGGCTGCGAAATAACGGCCGATACATGTATCCCGTATGTTATGCTCGATACCGATAGTAAATTATCCGATAACTGTTTCTTCCTGAAAAAAGGTGAAACGGTAACGCTGAAAATCGGAAAACAATAAAAATTTAACAGGGCTGTCGCAAGAGCGAAAGAATCGCGAGCGGCAGCCCTTAATGTTTGTAAACTGTTAAAAAATCGAAACGGAATTGTCAATATAAGTGCAATCGAAAAATCCCCTAATATAAAATCGATTTATAACCGCACCTGAATTTACGCAGCGGAACAAAGGAAATTCAGGTGTGGTGCGGCAACGTCAGGCCACCGTCGGCACTTTTGCTTTCGCCCATTCGCGGTACGCAATCGGCGAAAGCCCTCCGGGGCTGACCGAGGATATGCGGATCCCTTTTTGTTCAAGATCCATGTTTATTTGCCTGACACCGTAATTGTCATTGTCGGGGCGTTCATCAGGAATCGCCTGTATTTCGACCGAAAGAAGCTCTGTTGCCGCCGGCTCATCCCGTCAAGCCGCATTCTGCGTTTGTAAATTTCCAATGTGATTGCCACCTTTGTACGCCCCCACCTTAAACAACTGAAGTTTGATTAAACAGTTTTCTCCGTTATTTAACCTTTCACCGAGTGGCATTACCGTCTGCTCACGGGTCTGCCGCAAACCGCAACGCCTATAACCTCTCTTTTTCGTCCGCAAGCCGGACGGCAAAAGGCGGCGAGTGGAACCGTAATGTGTCTGACTCTCATCAGCCTGAATGCCTGTTCCGGTGCACTATAAACTCATTTGCTTCGCGCAAGGTAATAGGTATTATCCTTTTCATAGACATAGCCTATGCTTTGAAGAATTTCCCGCCCACTTTCTGTAAGTCTTATACTCTGACCGTTGCGGCTGTAATATAACAGCTTTGTAAGTAATAACGAGCCTAAATATTTCGTGTTTAAAAATGCTGAATCGTTAGGTAAATCCTTACACCACGCGCACAGGCGTAACAGGCTTATTTCTGCATCGGTCATAAACAAAGTGTCCTATCCTAATTCGTGCGAAATCCGCATATCCGTGAGGATTCCGGCTTCATCATCCGGCAGTACAAATATATGGCAAGCACTCTCATTCCGCTGCGCAGATTATTAAAGCGCTCGCTCTCCGGCGGCACGCCTATTAGCGAGTCCACGCAAGCCCCGCTTGTCAAAACCCGCTTTTTCATTTCTTTAAGTAATTGAAAATTTGTAGACAATTTAAAAATACTTTCTTGACACTTTTTGAATTGTACGCTATAATGTACATATAATAGAATAAGAGGTGAACGGTATGACAAATACGAACATTACGAATTTCAGACAAAATGTTTTCGATTACATCAATCAGGCGATTGAATACAACGACATCATAAATGTAAACACGAAAAACGGTAACGCCGTTATTATGAGCGAAGAAGAATATAACGGAATAATGGAAACACTGTATTTATCCTCCGATCCGCAGGTCAGAAGTGAAATACTGTCCGGAAAGGATACGCCGTTATCCGAATGTATTCCTGCTTCCGAGGTTGAGTGGTAATGTATACTGTTGTTTATACAAAGGCTGCCGCAAAGCACATCACGCTGCTGAAATCCGCAAATTTGGATAAACGGGCAAAAAAACTGGTAGACCTTGTAACCGAAAACCCGTTCCAAAACCCGCCGCCTTATGAAAAGCTGCTGGGCGATATGAACGGTCTTTACTCCCGCCGTATAAACATCCAGCACCGTTTGGTGTATCAGGTATTCTCGGAAGAAAAAACCGTTAAGATTATCAGCCTGTGGTCGCATTACAAATTTTAATTTTCCACTCTAAAAGACTTGTCTTAATCTGACAGGTCTTTTTTATTTCCCTCCGACCTGCTCCCCATCTGCACCAAACACATAGTTACAGTGCCTACCAATCCGCCAAACATTGCTCCGCACACAAAACATATAACTCCCATTTCCTATTCCTCCCGTTTTATTCTTTTCATAATTATTGACTTTTTAAAATAATTGGTTATAATATAATTAAGATTATCATAATTTAGATTATGCAATATGGACGGTGATATAAAATGAAATTTCTCGGAAGAGAAAAAGAAATCCTTGACCTTGAAAAGGAATATGCCAGAGACGGTGGCTTTGTTGTAATATACGGCCGCAGGCGTATAGGAAAAACAACGCTTATAAAGCAGTTTATAAAGAGTAAGACCGCATTTTATTTCCTTGCCACGAAAGAGGTTGAGTCTCAGAGCATGAAACGGTTTGCCGGAGTAATTGCCAGAACAACGGGCAATTCCGTACTGCAAAAAGCCGCTTTTTCGGATTGGCTGGATCTGTTTCAAGCCGTTGCCGATTACAAGCCGAACGAGAAAAAGGTTTTGGTTATAGATGAATTTCCGTATCTTGTAAAGGTAAACGACTCTTTCCCGTCGATACTTCAAAACGCCTGGGATGAAATTCTCAAGGACAGCAATGTGATGCTCATACTTTGCGGATCGCTTATAAGTATGATGAAAAAACACGCGTTATCCTATGAAAGCCCTCTTTACGGGCGCAGAACCGCACAAATGCGTATAGCGCCGCTGCCGTTTACAACCGTTTATGAAAATCAAAAGCTTTCATTTGAAGAAGCCGCAGAGCAATACTCAATAACCGGCGGAGTTCCGAAATATATGGAATTTTTCTCCGACGGACAGCCTCTCTATGAACAGATAAAGGAAAATGTACTTTCAAAAAACGGTTTTCTTTATGAAGAGCCTAATTTTCTGCTTACCGATGAGGTACAGGTTCCGACAAACTATTTCTCAATAATCAAGGTCATAGCCGACGGAAATCATAAATTAGGAACCATAGCCGGAATTTTGGGTCTTGAAACCTCAGCGCTGACGCCGTATTTAAAAACGCTTTCCGAACTCGGCTTTACAGAAAAACAGGTACCTGTAACCGAAAAGAATGCGGAAAAGACACGCAAGGGGCTTTACTTTATTTCAGATAATTTTCTCCGTTTTTGGTTCCGTTATGTTTATCCGTATAAGGGCGAGCTTGAGATTGACAATATGCAGATTTCTTTAGATGAGCTTGACAAGGATTTCAAGGAAAAGTTTGTCGCCTTTGCTTACAAGGATATTTGCAAAGAGATCTTCGCAAGGCTTTGTTCAGATAAAGCAATCGAATTTACGCCATCTAAAATCGGCTCATACTGGCTGAATGATAAAAGCGGCAACACGCAGATTGATGTTATGGCTGTTGACACGGTAAACAAGCGTTTATTTGCCGGTGAGTGTAAATATCACAATCAACCGGTTGACGCGGATGTGTACTTTGAGCTTGTCAAAAAGGTTGATAATTCAGCTGAAATCAAATCTGCTTTTAAAGGCTACACGGTAATTTACGGTGTATTTTCAAAAAGCGGATTTACAAGCCGTATGACTGATATAAGCAATTCAAATCCCAATCTATTTCTTATTAACGAAACCTCGATAGTATAATTCAAAAAAGACTTATTCCAAATCGGGATGTGCTTAACGTAGAAAACGAAAACCGAATATCATAAGACCCGCTGCCGTCCGGCATTTCCGTATATTTTCCGTAGCCCGTGGCTTTCGCCGCGGCGAACCAATCGGATATATCATGGGCAAAGTTTGACGGCAGCTGACTGCTCCTGTACTCTGCATACCCTGTCAGGCGCGGCAGTTTTTTTAGCTCCCCGCTGCCTATATTCGCTCTTGCGCGGTTTAGGTAATATATTACTCTGTCGGCAAAAGCTTTGGTATCCGCCGCAGTTGCGTTTGCAGGCGTTTCGGGTTTCGTTTCCGGAGAATACTCCAAAAATGGCTGCGGTCTTCCCGAAAGTCTTAATATCTGTTTATCCGAAAACTCGCAAAGCTGTTTTGTGGATATTTCCGTGATATTTGCTACAACCGCTGTTTTGCTTACAATATTTTCGCTCATAACATTTACTTCCTTTTTTATTTACTCTTAAAAACCGAAAGTAACAGTTCAGGCGATTTGTATGCTGATTTTGTGCGGTTAACAATAGAACGGTATATTTCACCACCATTCGTAGTGCCTTCCGCGAAATTGCCTTAAAAATCGGCTTAAAATAATCTTAAATAAATACGAAAAAACCTGCAAACAATTGCTTGTTTACAGGTCTAAGTGTTGGCATCTACTTATTTTTCCGGGCAGCTTCCCGCCGAGTATTTTCAGCGCAAGCGAGCTTAACTTCCGTGTTCGGTATGGGAACGGGTGGACCCTCGCCGCAATCAACACCAACTG
>CDZG01008536.1_pt1 | contig 18335 bp, 10 predicted proteins | sample 557741 | NCBI WGS metagenome assembly CDZG01 (sample SAMEA3182086, study PRJEB8094) | gut metagenome | biome: human; feature: gut; material: Stool; isolation source: human stools | place: Canada | collected 2013-01-21
GCGTAATCGCGCGTGAGCACATCGTAGAGCACGTTGAACTCATGCGCCTGACGCTCCGGCTCGCAGGCCGCGTCGATGGGATCGAAGGAGTTCTGCTGCAGGTACACGGCGTCGAGCAGCTCGCCCTTCTGGTAGAGGATGTAATCCTCGGCCGAGGTGCCCTCTTCGCCGATGACCTTCATCATCTGATTGATCTCGCTGCTGCGGCGGAGGATGCCGCGGGCCTCCTCCACACGCGCCATGTCCACCACGCCCTGATACTTTGACCACGAGTCGATGGGGTGGATGGAGGGATACTTGCGCGCGTCGGAGCGCTCGCGGGAGAGGCCGTGGAACGCGCCGACGACCTTGAGCGTCGCCTGCGTGACCGGCTCTTCAAAGTTGCCGCCCGCGGGGGAGACCGTGCCGCCGATGGTGACGGAGGCGATTTTGCCGTTTCTCAGCCGGACCTTGCCCGCGCGCTCATAGAACGCGGCGATGACGGATTCGAGGTAGGCAGGGAAGGCTTCCTCGCCGGGGATCTCCTCCAGTCGACCGCTCATCTCGCGCATGGCCTGCGCCCAGCGGCTCGTGGAGTCCGCCAGCAGCAGGACGTTGAGTCCCATCTGGCGGTAATATTCGGCCATCGTCACTGCCGTGTACACGGACGCTTCACGCGCCGCGACCGGCATGGACGAGGTGTTGCAGATGATGATGGTACGCTCCATCAGCGAGCGGCCCGTGCGCGGGTCGGTCAGCTCGGGGAACTCCTTGAGCACCTCCACGACCTCGCCGGCGCGCTCGCCGCAGGCGGCGACGATGACGATGTCGACGTCAGCGTTCTTCGCCTCCATGTGCTGCAGCACGGTCTTGCCCGCGCCGAAGGGGCCGGGCACGCAGAAGGTGCCGCCCTTGGCGACCGGCAGGAAGGTGTCGATGCAGCGGATCTTGGTCACCAGCGTCTCGTCGGGACGCAGACGCTCCTCATAGCAGCGGATGGGCTGCTTGACCGGCCAGGAAAAGACCATGCTCAGCGCCTTCTCCTCGCCCGCGCCGTTTTCCAGCACCGCAACGGTGGAGCGGACGTGATAGACGCCCTTTTCCTTCACGCTCTTTACGCGCCAGCCCTCGTCCTTGAGGTCGAAGGGCGCCATGATGAGGTGCGTGAACTGCCCCTCCGGCACGCTGCCGACCGCGTCGCCCGCGAGCACGGCGTCGCCGGGCTTGACGCAGGGGGTGAACTCCCATTCCTTATCGGGGATGGGGTCAAGGTATACGCCGCGCTCGAGGAAGAAGCCGCATTGCTCGGCAAGCTTCGGCAGAGGATTCTGCAAGCCGTCGTACACCTGCGTCAGAAGGCCGGGGCCGAGCTCGACGCTCAGAAGCTCGCCGGTCAGCTCGACCTCGTCGCCGACCTGAATGCCGTTGGTCATTTCATAGATCTGCATACTCACGGCGTCGCCGCTGATGCGGATGACCTCGCCCTTGAGGCGGTCATTGCCGATCTTGACGAAGCCGACTTCGTTTTTCCGCACGGAGCCCGAGAACCTCGCCGAAACGAGGTTGCCGTTGACTCCGGTCACATAGCCTGTCACTTTCTCCATTTTGTTTCTCCCGTTTTCTTATAGGCTGAATATCTGCTGGCGGACCTGTCCGAGCAGTGTGTCGAAGGCGGCCTTGCCCTCGTCATGGCGGAACACGCGCTGCCGCTCGAGCAGCTGCAGCTTCAGCGCGTAGCCGTAGAGCGCGCAGTCGTCGAAGCTGTGCAGTCCCACCAGCTCATCCAGCCGGTCAAATTCCAGCGCGAGCAGCAGCCGCTCGCCCTCGAGCGGGTCCTTTGCGTTCACTGCCGCAGTGACGGTCTGCGTCACGGCGGCGTCGCGCTCGTTCGGCGCGGCACAGCTCTCGCCGCGCTTCACACGCCGCTGATAGGTCAGCTCGCCCTGCAGCACGCGGTAGAAGGCCGCCCACCGGCTCACGAAGCCGCCGTCCTCCGAGCGCACCGTCAGCTCCTCGAGCGAGCGGTAGACCCTGTCGCTCACCGCGCCCCGGCATTGGTCGAGAAACGCAGCGTAATCCAGCGGCGGCGCGTCGCCCGCGCGGAGCATCGGCAGGCTCGAGATCAAGTAGTAATAGGAAGCCAAGAGCGTCCCTCCTTAAATGCGCAGCTCGCGGAAGAAGGGGGCGAGCTGCTCCGCCAGCTCCTCGTCGGAGCAGTCGATGTAGCCCGAGCCGTCCTTGGTGCACAGGCGGAAGCCCGTGCGGACCTTTTTGGAGAGCCGCAGCTCCAGCCCCGCCTTGAGTTCGCCGGCGAGCTCACTTTTGAGCGCGTCCGTGACGGAGGCGACCTCTGCGGCGTAGGCGGAGGCGTCCTCGCCCTGCAGCGCGGCGGTGATGAGCGACGCGAGCGCCTTGTCGTCGAGCGCCTTATGGGTATCCTGCGCGAGCAGCTTCGTCAGCTCCGCGCCGATCTCCTGCCGGAAGGCGAGCACCGCGTCGCGCTTCGCCTGCTCCGCGCTGAGCTGAGCGCTGGCCTTGAACACGCCGATCTCCGCCTGCGCGTCCGCACGCAGCTTGTCCGCCTCGCTCCTCGCGTCGGCGACGATCTTTTCCGCCTGCGCCTTGGCGTCGGCAAGGATCTGCGCGGCCTCGCGGTTCGCGCTCTCGATGCCGTCCTTTTTGATGGAGGATACCAGATCCTGAATTTGAAGCTCCATAAAATCCGCCTTTCTGTGTTTATGTGAGTAAAATTTCGTAATCAAACTAAAATATAGCGCACAACACCAAAGAAATCAAGAAAATGCAAAGAAATAGAATGATTCATTTTTTCAATAATGCCTAAAAACCGGGTAATAATGCGGAAAATATTATAACCGTCCGTGCGGGAGCCTAACCGCCGCCTTGCTCTTCCTATGTCGGTGTGCTATACTAGGCCTGTTATAAAAGAGAAAAGGAGAACGCTTCCCATGCCTGCCTTCGATCCGCTGACCTACCGCTATGCCTCGCGGCGCAATGTCGTCTACGCCAAAAATGCCGTCGCCTGCACGTCTGTGCCGCTCGGCGCACAGATCGGACTGGACGTGATGAAATCCGGCGGCAACGCCGTGGACGCCGCTGTGGCGATGGCCGCGGCTATGCCGCTGCTCGAGCCGACCGGCAACGGCCTCGGCTCGGACTGCTTTGCGCTCGTGTGGATCGAGCGGGACAAACGGCTCTACGGCCTCAACGCCAGCGGTGTCGCACCGATGGTGCTGAGCGCGGAGAAGGTCCGTGCGATGGGCTATACAGAGATGCCGAAGGCCGGATGGCTGCCGACGATGGTGCCCGGCGCACCCGCAGGTTGGGCGGAGCTGAACCGCCGCTTCGGCACGAAGCCGCTCGCCGAGCTGTTTGCGCCTGCCATTTCCTATGCCGAGGAGGGCTATCCCGTGCCGGTGAACATCGCGCGGCAGTGGGAGCGCGACAGCCGCCGCATTGCCAAGGCGATGGCGGAGAACGCCGCGCCGCACGAATACTGGTGGCAGAGCTTTATGAAGCCGGACGGCACGCCCTACCGCGCGGGCGAGCTGTTCCGCCTTCCGGACTACGCCGCGACGCTGCGCTCCCTCGCCGCGACGGACTGCGAGAGCTATTACCGCGGCGCGCTGATGGAGCGGATCGTCGCGTTCTCCCGCGCGACCGGCGGGGACTTCTGCGAGGACGACTTCCGCAATTACCACCCCGAATGGGTCGAGCCCATCACGCAGGACTACCGCGGCTATACGGTCTGCGAGATCCCGCCGAACGGCCACGGCATTACGGTGCTCATGGCGCTCGGCATCCTGAACGGCATGACCATGCCGGAAAATCGCGAGAGCGCCGAGCACTATCACAAGGTGATGGAGGCCATCAAGCTGGCCTTTGCCGACACGAGGACCTACGTCGCCGACCCGCGCTATATGAAAACAAAGGTCAGCGAGCTGCTGGATCCCGCCTATCTCGCCGCGCGCCGCGCGCTCATCACCGACCGCGCGCTGGAGCCGAGGGCGGGCGACCCGCACTGCGGCGGCACCATCTATCTCTGCACCGCCGACCGCGAGGGCAACATGGTCTCATTCATCCAAAGCAATTACACCACCTTCGGCGCGGGCGTCGCCGTGCCGGGGACGGGCATCTCGCTCCAAAACCGCGGCGCGAACTTCTCGCTCGACCCCGCAAGCGACAACTGCCTTGCCGGCGGCAAGAGGTCCTACCACACCATCATTCCCGGCTTCCTGCTCAAGGACGGCGCCGCCGTCGGCCCATTCGGTGTGATGGGCGCGTTCATGCAGCCGCAGGGTCAGACCGAGATCCTCGTCAACACGCTCGATTATCACATGAACCCGCAGGAGGCGCTTGACGCGCCGCGCATCCAATGGATCGGCGGCAGGAGGCTCGAACTGGAGCGCGAGGCGGGCGAAGCCATTGCCGACGAGCTGCGCGCGATGGGCCATGAGGTCACGGTCGTGGACGACCGCATTTCGATGGGCCGCGGTCAGATCATCTGGCGCGGAGAGGACGGCGTTTACACGGCGGGCACCGAGCCGCGCTGCGACGGCGCGGTCGCCGCGTGGTAAAGAAAGCTGCTGAAAAGGAAGGAGCCGCGTTCCCGGTGCAGGGAACGCGGCTCTTTTTGCGTGCTTGCGGCTTGAAACGCGGGCTGCGGTCGTGTCTCAGAGATTGGCGTGCTCCATCAGGTCGATGAGCACGCGGATGCCCTGCAGATAGGCGCGGACCAGAATGCGCTCGTTCGTCCCGTGAACGCCGGAGGCGGCCTCCTCTGGCTCCGCCATGAAGGGCGAGCAGCGCAGGCAGGTGTCGCAGATCTGCTCGTATTGGTGCGCGTCGGTCGCGCCGACGGTCATGGACGGAACGAACACCACGTCGGGGTAGTAGCGCTGCATACTGTCCACCACGGTGCGGTAGCCGTAGCCGTCGCGCCGAGCTGTGGCGGAGGGATCGTTGGCCTGCTGGTAGCGCAGTTCCACGGTCGGGTCCTGCACCGCCGCGCGGCAGTGCTCCATCACGCTCTCGACCGTGTCGCCGTCGGCAAGACGGAGGTTGATGACCGCCTGCATATCCTGCGGCATCACGTTGCAGGCCCTGCTGCTGCCCTGAATGACGGTGGGGGCAATGGTCGTGGTGACAAAGGGAAAGAGCGCGGGGGACTGATAGCAGTAGGCGGCAATGGCGTCCGCGTTCGCGCGGACGTCACGCGTCAGCGTTTTGAGCGGCTCGGCGGTGATGTAGGGCGCGAGCGTTTCAAACGCGCCCATCATGGCGGGATTGAGCCGCACGGGGAAGGGGCTGCGGACGATGTCCGCGATGGCGCAGGCAAGATGGGCGAGCGAGGTGCCGCCGTAGGGGCGGCTCGAGTGCCCGCCGATGGAGCGGACCGTCAGCTCCAGATCGGCATAGCCCTTCTCCATCAGATCGACCTGCGCGATGGAAAGGTCCGGCGCGCCGAAAGCCGCGCCGGATTCGATCTTGCCGCCGCCCTCATCTAAAACGAATTCCAGCGTTACGCCCTGCGCCTTGAGGTGGTCAGAGATCGCCAGCGCGCCGGTGTTGAGCGTTTCCTCATCGTCGCCGAAGGCGAGGTAGGCCGTGCGCCGGAAGGTCCTGCCGCGGGCGAGCAGATACTCCGCAGCCTCGAGCACGCCGAAGACCTGCTCCTTGATATCCAGCGTGCCGCGGCCCCAGATGTAGCTGTCCGCCACCGCGCCGGAGAAGGCGGGATGCGTCCAGTCCTGCTCTGTGCCCTCAACAACGGGAACGACGTCCTGATGCGACATGTAAAGGCAGGGGCGCAGCGTTTCGTCGCTGCCGGGGATGGTGATGAGCACAGCGTGGTGGCCGAGCCGCTCAAAGACGCCTGCGCGCATGATGTGGGGATAGCTCGCCTTCATGTGCGCGTGGAGCTTGTCAAACTCGCTATAGTCGGTCAGACTGTGGTCGGCATAGTTGATGGTTCTGCATTGGATTGCCTGCGAAAGACGCGCGACCGCGCCCTCGGCGTCGAGATCGGGATAGTTGCTCTCGAGGGCAAAGAAATCGGTGATCTTCTTCGTCATGCCATTTTGTCCTCCAGATAGCGGCTGAGAAATTCGCGGGTACGGCTCTCCTTCGGGTTTCCGAAGACCTCACGCGGCGAGCCCTGCTCGAGAATGACGCCCCGGTCCATGAATACCACGCGGTCGCTGACCTCCTTGGCAAAGGCCATCTCGTGCGTTACGACGACCATGGTCATGCCCTCCTGCGCGAGGCGCTTCATCACATCGAGCACCTCGCCCACGATCTCGGGGTCGAGGGCGCTCGTCGGCTCGTCGAAGAGCATGATCTCGGGCTCCATGCAAAGCGCCCGCGCGATGGCGACACGCTGCTTCTGCCCGCCGGAGAGGCGGCGGGAGTCGGCGTGGATGAAATCCTCCAGCCCGACGGCCTTGAGGTGGCGGATGGCCGTCTCCTCGGCCTGCGCCCTGGGAATGTGCCGCACCGTCATGGGAGCAAGCGTGCAGTTGTCCAGCACGGACTTGTTGTTGAAAAGGTTGAAGCCCTGAAACACCATGCCAATCTTCTGCCGCAGGGCGTTGAGGTCGACCTTGAGGTCCATGAGATCCTGCCCGTCGAACCAGATGTGGCCGGAATCGGCTTCCTCCAGCAGATTGATGCAGCGCAGCAGCGTGGACTTGCCGGAGCCGGACGCACCGATGATGCACACGACCTCGCCGCGGTCGACCTCTAAGTCGATGCCCTTGAGCACATGGAGGTCGCCGAAGGACTTTTCGAGCTGTTCGATTTTAATGATGGGATCGTTCGTCATAGCGTCCTCCTGTCAGTTCGAGCTGGGGAGACCCAGATCGACGGTTTGATTGCCCTGACGCCGCTTCGTGTTGTCCGGCGCGGTCATCCTTCCCGTGATGGCCTTGAGCAGGAGCGAGGAAAGATATGTCAGGAACAGGTAAACGGTGGCGGCGATGAGGTAGCACTCGGTGCCCTTATAATAAATGCCGGCGACCGAGCGGGTCATGAACATCAGGTCGGATACGCCCAGCACGCACAGCACGGAGGAATCCTTGATGTTGATGATGAACTCATTGCCGATGGCGGGCAGCGAATTTTTGATGGCCTGCGGGAAAACGACTCTGCGCATGGCCTGCCAGTGCGTCATGCCGAGCGAACGCGCGGCCTCCATCTGCCCCGCGTCGACGGCGAGGATGCCGCCGCGCAGCACCTCGGCAAGGTACGCGGTCGAGTTGAGCGAGACCGTGACAAGACCGGAGATGAAGAGCGACCAGACGCGGTTGATCTCCGTGACGCTCATGCCGGTGCGCTTGAAGAGATTGAAGATCGCATAGTAGAAGATGAGGGACTGCACCATCATCGGCGTGCCGCGGATGACGAAGATGTAGAAGCGGGCGAATTTGTTCGCGACGATCTTGATAAGCTTCACAAAGTCGTTGTTGCGCTTGTCGGGTTCCTGAATGCGGAGAAAGACCATGAGAAGCGCCAGCACGAACGCGATCGCCGTGCCGGCCAGCGCGAGCTGAACGGTCGTCCACACGCCGGTGACGAAGAGCGAGCGCTGGTTGTAGGCCATGTAGACCATGGAGGAGAGCGTGCCGGTGGGGTTGCTCTCGGCGTGGACGGCGGCGTGGACGACGTAGGCGAGCTTGAGCACGAAGCGGTCAAGCGCGAGCAGTGCGGCAGCCGCGGCGTCCAGATAGGAGAGATAGCGGCTCAGCCGCACGAGGGCCGGGCGCTTGAGAATGGTTTCGCCGTAGCTGCTCCAGTGCGTCCATTTCACGAGCAGCGCCAGCGTGCTGACGGCCAAAAAGAAATAGCAGACCGCGGCGAGCGCCGTGCCGGGCACGGAGCCGGCGGGCAGAAAGCTGTACGGACTGGGCGCGGAATACCACAGGCTCAGGCCGACGAGGGCGATGACGCTGCCGCCCAGATAGACATAACGGTGGTCCCGCGCGATGAAGCTCTGACCGCGGGACGCAGGGGTTCCTCTCATGGTGCTTCCTCCTTATGCGGCGTGGAGCCGCCGGTTACTTCGGCTGGTTGGCGACGGCGGTGTTCCACATCTCGGTGCGCGCGTCGCTGTCGATGGTGGCAAGGATCTCGTTGATCTGCGCGAGCAGCTCGGTGTCGGACTTACGCAGACCCACGCAGGAGCCCTTGGCGGGCAGCGTGAAGCCGTTGCCCTCGCTGAAGGTGATGAGACGGAAATCGGGATTCGAGGCGAGGTAGCCCGGGGCGCTCTCCTCGTTGATGACGATGGCGTCGCAGGTGCCCTGCTGCAGGCGGGAGATCATGTCGGGCACGCTGCCGACGGGGCTGAGGTGCTCGACGCCCTCGATCTGGTCGATGACGTCGTCAAGCGCGGTGCCCTGCTGGCCGAGCACGGCGGCGCCGGAGAAGTCCTGAATGGAGGTCGCGTTCTCATACGGCGAGCCGGCGAGCACCATCATGCTGTAGATCGTCTCCTTGTACGGGTCGGAGAAGTTGATGGATTCGCGGCGCTCGGCGGTGTCCATCATGCCGGCGATGATGGCGTCGATCTGGCCCTGATTGAGCGCGTCGATCAAGCCGTCCCAGCTGAGCTTGACGATGACCAGCTCCTTGCCGAGCCGGTCGGCGAGGATGCGTGCGATCTGTACGTCGTAGCCCTCGGCGTAAGCGCCGGCGACGTTTTCCACGGGAACGTTGGTGTCGGTCGCGGCGCTCTCCTGCCAGTTGCTCGGCGCATAGGCGCATTCCATGCCGACGCGGAACTGGCTGCTTTCAGTCGCGGGTGGATCGGTTTCTTCGGCGGGGGCGTTTGCGTCCTGCGCGGGAGACGCCGTGCCCGCGCCGCAGGCGGTGAGGGCAAGCAGCATGAGGGCTGCGAGCAGGGTAGTGATGGTTCTTCTGAGGTTCATGGTGTTGCTTCCTTTCTGAATGGAAATTGGCTCCGTGGGGGGAGTCGGCCCTTCGTTGTCCGCGCCAACGAGTTCGGAAACAGAAAAAGCCGTAAACGCTCGCGTGGAGCATTTACGGCAAATGATCTGCAATACCGGCAAAACCGAAAACGGCTTGCCGACTCTTCGATAGCGCTCCACAAATTGTGACAGTCCGGCGGATCTTCTCCGACGAGCCAGCAGAAAACGGCACAGGAACCGTTCCCCACTTCGGCGGCTTCCCCTTTCCCTTTGTCCCGGATCTCTGCTCCGTACGGACTCGGTACTCTTGTCGGCCGCGCCTCTATCTCGCTCAACTGAATTGAGCCTATTCAATTGTTGACGTGAAGATACTACGGCGGCTCGCAAATGTCAAGCCCCCGCGGAGCGGTTCTCAAATTCTTGACAATCTTGCGCCGAAAATCCTCGCGGCCTTGTAGAATTTTACTACTCGCGCGGTTATTTATGCGCGGCAAAAGCGCGCGGAAAGGCACGAGACGACCGATTAACGGAATATTTATGCTCTCTGCCGCTCTGCGCCACCGTTTTAGGACGCTTTAACATAGCGCAAAGCGGGCGCTTTGCCAAGTAAATACGGCAGCGACGCGAAGCGGCAAGGCGACTTTGGCGAAATGCACAGATTCTCGAAAAATGTCGCGCGAAATTTGTCATTTCCTTACAGGAAAAATGTTGATTTTTTTACACGGGCGTGCTATGATATCGCCGTAAAGTGCAAAAAGGGGCCATGGCCCCTTTTCTGTTCCCGACCGGGAACAGATGTGCTGTGCTCGCCCGCGGGGAGCCGCGGAAAATATACTTGTAGGAGGACATTTTATGAAACGTAAATTGCTATCCATTTTGCTGACGCTCTGCCTCGCGTTCAGCCTGCTGCCCACCGCCGCCCTGGCGGAAGGAGAAGGCACGCAGACGAATGATGTCGCTCAGATCGGCAGCACGGGCTATGAATCCCTCGCGGCAGCTATCGAAGCGGCGAAGAGTGGCAATACAGTCAAGCTGCTCCGTGACACCAAGGAGAACGTCACCATCGACAAGGCGATGACGCTTGACCTGAACGGTCATACCCTCAACGGCGGCACTGAAAAGGGCAAGCCCGCACTGACAATCACTGCACGCACCGTGACGATCAAGGACTCCAGCGAGGCGCAGACCGGCACGATTATGCGTGAGGACACCGCAGAGAACTCCGGCGTTTCCTCCCACTATGTCATCGACATTCAGGGTAACGCTTGGGTCATGTTCGAGAGCGGCAATGTCAAGAACAACAGCGGCAACACTGCAGGTAAGGGCGCGTCCCTTGTCCGCGTCGGCGATGACAGCGTTGACAAGTTCCCCGGTCTGAACATCAAGGGCGGCACGTTCACCCAGGATAACTTTATTGTCATCAAGGTTGACCGCGGCGATCTGTTCCTCAACGGCGGCACGCTGAGCTCTGCGAACAGCTACGCAGTTGAAAACTGGCATAGAGCGAAGATCAAGGGCGGCACGGTCAACGGCGCAGTTTCTTCCTGGACATACAGCGGCGGTTCAAACTCCACCCTTACGATCAGCAGCGGCACGGTCAACGGCAATGTCCTTTCCGTGAACTATGGCAGCGCCGAGAGCAAAGTTGCCAAGGTTGAAATTACCGGCGGCACGGTCAACGGCGCGCTGGGAACCTACACCTACTCGAACGACCTTGTTCCTACTGAAGAAACCGCCAAGGCGACCATCGAGGTCACCGGCGGCTCGTTCGATAAAGATCCGTCCAAGTATGTGACTGAGGATGCCAAGACAGAAAAGAACGGCGACGGCTCTTTCGGCGTGTCAAAGGTCTACCTGTGCAAGATCGGCGACACCGGTTACTACACCATGGACGAGGCGTTCAAGGCGCAGACTGCCAGCCGCGAGCCGATCGTCCTTCTGCGCGACTACACCACCGGCTCGACCTTTAACTCCGGCGACGCCTCCCGTGTGGTCGACCTGAACAATCACACCTGGACGTGCACCGGCAAGGACGCGAACAGCGCGGCGTTTGCGATCAACTACCCCAATGCGGCTCTGACGGTGAAGAATGGCAAGATTGTCAGCTCGCAGCTCGTGGGCCTGATCCCGTCGGCATCCAGCCTCACCGGCCCGATCACCTATGACAACTCGAGCCTCACGTTCGAGAATGTTGAAATGACCACGACCGCCACGAGCGGCATCGAGACCAACGGCAATAACACGAACGACAGCGTGACGCTGAGAAACAGCACGCTCAATGTTCCCAATGGCTTCGGCATCTACTTCCCGAGCAGCGGCACGCTGACCATCGACAATTCCACCATCAGCGCCAAGACCATGGGCGTGCAGGTCTGCGCGGGCAGCCTGAATATCAATGACGGCAGCAAGATCACTGTCAACGGTGATGCTGTTCCCAAGACCGAAAGTGACGGCGCAATTCAGGACGGCGCGGCAATCTCCATCGTCAACCGCGACGGCTATAAGGGTCTCGGCAAGATTGAAGTCACCGGCGGCACCTTCAAGGCCAACGGCAATAATGCAGCCATCAAGGCTTATGGCTGGAACAACACCAACAAGAAGGAAGACACCTTCACCGAAAGCGACAAGGTCTCCGTCTCCGGCGGTACGTTCTCCAGTGAAGTGAAGTCCGAGTACTGCGCGGACGGCTTCGCCCCCAAGGCTAACAGCGACGGCACCTACGGCGTGAAGATCAATGAAAACATGGTTGCCGAAGTCCTCGACGCACAGGGGAAAACCGTAGGCGCTTATGATACCCTTGCGGACGCCATCACGGCGGCCAAGAACGGCGAGACCGTGAAGCTGCTGAAGGATGTGGAGTTGACCTCCACGCTCAATCTTGCAAAGAACATCACCATCGACGGTCAGGGCAAGTACACGATCAAGGCTGCCAACAGCTTTACTGTCGGCAGTGATAACAAAACCTACTGCGTTCTCTACGTTTCCGGCGAGGTCACGCTGAAAGATGTTACAGTTAACGGCAATGAGAAGTGCCGCGTGATTTTCTGTGATAAGGGTAAGCTGACCATCGACGGTGCGACGATCACGAACGGCAAGGCTCCTAACTTTATCGGCGGCGTTTACATGACCAGCAGCGCGTCCTTTGAAATGAAGTCTGGCAGCATTACTGGCAACAAGAACGCTAAAGGGTATCAGAATGACGAGTACCTGCAGTACAGTTCCGATTTGTGGATCGGCGCCAATGCCAACGGCGCGCTGACTGCGATCAACGGCGGCACGATCGGTAACGTGTTTGTAAACGCCAATGCGTGGTCGGCCAGCAATCCTGGCAGCTTCACGATGAACGGTGGTACGGTCACCAATCTCTATGTGGAGCATGATGCCAACTACGGCGCAACATTCAAGTACAACGATGGTACGATCGAGCATTTGTATCTGTCCAAAGAAAACGGAAATGGTCAGTCCATTGAAGTCACGCCGGTTAAGGGCGTGATCTATAACGGCGGTGTCAAGGAACAAGACTTAGTCACGCTTACCATGAAGTATAACGATGGCGCAACTGCTGACAGCACATACAATGTGGCCAGCGGCACGACCATCACCCTCCCCACGCCCAGGCGCAGCGGCTATACCTTCAACGGCTGGTATGACGGCAGCAAATTCTACGCCGCCGGTGCCTCCTACACGGTTTCTGCCACGGTTACCTTGAATGCCTCCTGGAGCTACATTTCCTCCGGCAGCAGCTCCTACGACCCGACCTACTCCGTCTCTACCCCGAGCAAGACCGAGAACGGCAGCGTGACCGTCAGCCCGAAGAGTGCCTCCAAGGGCGACCGGGTGACCGTCACCGTCAAGCCCGACAGCGGCTACGTCCTCGAGACCCTGACCGTCACCGACAAGAACGGCAACGAGCTGACGCTCAAGGACAAGGGCAACGGCAAGTACACCTTCACCATGCCCGCGGGCAAGGTCGAGGTCAAGGCGACCTTCATGGAGGACAACTCCATGCTGAACTTCTTCTACGACGTGCCCAACAACGCCTACTTCTATGAGGCTGTCAAGTGGGCGGTCAAGAACGGCATCACCACCGGCGTGGGCAATGACCTGTTCGCTCCCGAGCAGCCCTGCACCCGCGCCCAGATCGTGACCTTCCTGTGGCGCGCCGCCGGCTCTCCCGAGCCGAAGGGCGCTGCGTCCGGCATGACCGACGTGGTCAGCGGCAGCTACTATGAGAAGGCCGTGGCGTGGGCCATCGAAAACGGCATCACCACCGGCACGACGACCAGCACGTTCTCTCCCGACGCGACCTGCACCCGCGCGCAGGCGGTGACCTTCCTCGCCCGCGCCCTGAAGGCCAAGGCGGCGAGTGCGGCGGAGTTCTCCGACGTCCCGACCGGCAGCTACTTTGCGGACGCGGTCGCCTGGGCGGCGGCCAACGGCGTGACTGAGGGCATCGGCGGCGGCCTGTTCGGCTCCGACAACGACTGCACCCGCGGCCAGATCGTGACGTTCCTCTACAGAGCATACAACAAGTAACGGGAACGCGCTCCCTCAGACAAAACAAAGAGAAGAGGCCCATCTGCTTTGGCAGATGGGCCTCTTTGTATCTCGCGGCGGCTCAGCTCCTGCTGAGCTGTGCATCGTATTTGCTCATCGTGTTTCCTCGGTCAAAACTCTTCCGGAAATGCTCCGCTGCGGGGCGGGAGGCCGCCCGGCGTGATCGGTCAAAGGCTCTTCACGAGCGTCAGGATGTTCGACCCGTCCGCGTATTCATAGGTCACCTCGTCCATGAGCTTCTTCACCATGAAGATGCCGAGACCGCCGACCTCCCGCTCCTCCGCCGACTGCGTTGTATCCGGATCGGGCTTTTCGGTGGGGTCATAGGGCCGTCCGTTGTCGGAAAAGCGAAGCGTCGCCCTGCCGTCCTTCAGCGAGCAGCCCAGCACGACGCCGGTCGCGCCGCTGTAGCGGGCGATGTTGGAGAAGATCTCATCCACCGCCACGTTGACCTGAGCGATCGCCTTCATGGAGGCTCCTGCCTCGGCGAGAATGCCCTCAAAAAAGTCGGTGGCCTGCGGCAGCTGCTCCAGCGTCGGCGCGAGATTGATTTTTTTCATGCCCGACGACTTCATCTCGATGCAGAGCATGGTGATATCGTCGAACTGGTCCGCGCCGCCCGCGAACTCGTCCACATCGCGGTGCAGAGCCTCCAGCAGCTGACGGCACGAGCCGCCCTCGGCGGCGTTCAGCGCACGGAGCATCCGGTCAGTCCCGTAAAGCGTGTTGGAGGCATTCGTGGCCTCCGGCACGCCGTCCGTGTAGACCACCAGACGGTCTCCCGCGTCCAGCTCCAGCTCGTATTCGCGGTATCGGGCGCCCTCCATGCCGGCCAGCACGAAGCCGTGCCTATCCTTGAACAGCTCAAAGGAGCCGCCTTTGTGCATGATGGCCGGATACTCGTGGCCTGCGTTGGCGCACTTCATTTTTCCCGTGGAGATCTCGAGGATGCCCAACCAGACGGTGACGAACATCTCCGCTTCGTTGTTTTCGCAGAGCTGATCGTTCACCTTTTCCAGCACGGCCTTCGGGGACAGACCGCTCTGCGCGGCGGATTTCAGCAGCGTTTTGGAGATCATCATAAACAGCGCCGCGGGGACGCCCTTGCCGGATACGTCCGCCATGACCAGCGCCAGATGGTCGTCGTCCACCAGGAAGAAGTCGTAGAAGTCGCCGCCGACCTCCTTCGCCGGAGTCATGGAGGCGTAAATGTCAAACTCGTGACGCTCGGGGAAGGCGGGGAAGATGCAGGGCAGCATGGACGCCTGAATGTGGCGCGCCACGTCCAGCTCTGCGCCGATGCGCTCCTTTTCCGCGGTGACGCGGCTGAGATTTTGAATATATTCATTCAGCTCCGACACCATGTACTGGAACGAATGGGCAAGCTCCTCCAGCTCGTCGCCGGTGTTGACCTCCACCCGAAAGTCGGACAAGGCCGCCATCTTGCTCTCCACCAGCCCGATGGCGGCGTGGTGCAGAGTCCTCAGCGGACGGATCAGAATGCGCCGCACATAGTAGTAGTACGCGAAAATGGAAAGCAGCAGAACGGCCAGTACCACGCACAGCGTCAGAACGAGAAATTGCCGGATCTGCTGGTCGATCATGTCCATCGAGATGTCCACGCTGGCCAGCGCCACCGGTGTGCCGGCTTTGTTGAGAATGGCGACGTAGGCCGACGCCAGATAGCCGTACTCCTCGTTGTTGGTGATGAGGATGGTCTGCTCCGCGTCGACGGCGAAGGCCCCGTGCATCAGCTCGTTGCCGCCGCCGTAGTAGGCGTCGGTGTCGCCGAGGTCGCAGACGCCGTCCTCGCCGGGAACGCCCGCGTCCCAGATGTAGTACATGACCTCATCCTCCGGCACGACCACATAGAAGTATTTCAGCCCCAGCTTCTCCCTGGCGTCCTGCAGGTAGCGGTGGATCTCCTCGTAATAGGCGTCCTTCTCGCCGGTCCGGTAGTATTGCTCCACGCGGTCTCCGTCGATGAGATCCGCCGCCACGGAGGCCTGACCGAACGCGAGAGAGGCGTATTGCTCCTCCATCCGCGCCCGGTACAGTTGGGCAATCGAGGGGGCCAGGATCGCCGCGAGGACGGCGGCCATCGCCACCAGTCCCAGCAGCAGCTTGGGCTGTAACCGTATGCTCCTTGCTCGTTTCATGTCCGCACCTCCATCGGATGGATATGAAGCCGCAAATGACCGTCCCTTACGCGGTAGAGCGCCCGCGTGGGGGACAGACGCTGCACCTCACAGGGCAGCGGAGCCGTGCCGGCCTCTACCGCGGTCACATAGAACCACGCGCCGCTCAGCTCCACCTGAGTCATGGAATTGTATTTTCGGAAGATCGCCAGGGCCTCCGCCCGGCTCATTTCAGGATGCAGCGTCAGCAGCGCGGATGCGGGACGCTTCCAGTAGGGATGCTTTTCCGCCTGCGGCCGGCCGGCCGCCCAGCGGTCGTCAAGGTGCTCGAGGAGCTCCTCGACCGTCGCGCGCGCCCATGCCGCGCTTTGCAGATAGACGTCGATGCTGTCCGTCTCCGCGGCTATGTCAATGGTGTGCTGCGCCAGAACGTCACCGCCGTCCAATCGCTGCGCCACCTTGTGCATCGTCACGCCGGTGCATGACAGCTCCCGCTCCATGGCTCCCTCGATGGGGTAATAGCTGCGCCCCTGCGGGAGCAGCGAGCTGTGGGTGTTGATGCCGCGGAACGCGGGGAAGTCCTCCGGCAGCGTCAGGATGCGGTCATACTCCGCGATGAAAAACAGCTCGCAGCCCTCCTCCGTGAAGTATCGCCGGATCTCCTCCGGCGAGATGGCCTCGTAGTGGACGGGGATGCCGAGCTCCCCCGCCCGCTTTACGATGGCATATTCCGTGAAATAGTCCTCGTCGTTGTGATAGGTATACAGCGCCAGCACCTGATGCTTTTCCACAAAATATTCAAAGCACGACAGGAACACGTCGCTGCCGAAATAAACGACCTTCATCGCTTTTCCCTCTTTGTCCTCAGATCTTGATGATCAGTGTGTTGAAGCCCTGATAGCGCCGGTAGAAAAATTCCTTCGCCCGCTTTTTGATGACCAGTACGCCCATGCCGTCCATGTCGAAATCCTCGTCCCGGCTGGCGCGGGAAGTATCTAACGCAAAGGGATTGAAGGTCGTGGCGTCGTCCCGCAGGTGCAGCTCCAGCACGCCGCCCTCGTCCATGATGGCCGTCAGCTGGAGGTAGCCGTCCGTCCGCCCCTGAAAGCCGTGCTTCAAGATGGCCATGCCGAGCTCCTCCACGGTCATGGTCGAAAACATCTGCTGCTTCATGTCCGCGCCCCAGACTTCGCAGAAGGCCTCCAGCTCGCGGCACACGTCCATCACATCCTCCGCGTTGCTGAGGATCGTCCGCTGGAAGATGCGCTCCTCCGGCAGCTCCGCTTTCTTATAGCGGCCGCCGAGGCCCAGCAGCAGGAACACCGCCAGCGAGCCGGCCTCCGTCAGCAGGAACAGCAGCCAGAAGCGCTGCAGGCCAAAGGCGTAGCATACGAACGTCAGCGGAATGAGCAGCACCGCGCCGCGCAGCGTCTCCAGCAGGAACGACGGCTTCTCGTTCTCGCAGGCCTGATAGTAATTGCACAGCAGGATATTGATGCCGGCGAACAGCGCCCCCGCGCCGTAGAGCCGCAGCGCGGTACACGCCAGCGCCTCCGACGCCGAACCGGCGATGCCGAACAGCAGGCACATTCCCGCGGGCCACAGCTCCACAAGGGCGATCAGCGCGCCGCCCACCGTCAGTCCCGCCGTAAAGCCGAGACGCACCGTGTTCCGCATTCCCTGCCGGTTGTGCTCGCCCTGATAGGTGGAGAGGATGGGCTGCATGGCGCGCCCCGTCCCCTCAAACAGGTACAGGATCAGGTAGGAGGTATTCTGAATGACGTCGAACACCGCCACCGCCGTTTCGCCGCCCAGACGGATCAGCAGATTGTTGCACACGAGGAAGAAGATCATCTGGTACAGGTACTGCACCGAGGTGGCCATGCCTGCCTTCAGCGCGGAAAGGGCAGGGACGAGCCAGCGCCCGCGCGGCAGCGCGAAGCGCAGCGTGTGCTTCTGACCGAAAAAGCCCGGCAGATAGATGGCGATGGTGATGATCTGTCCCAGCGCGGTGGACAGTGCCGCGCCCCGCGTGCCCATGTCCAGCGCCAGCACCAGCGTGATGTTCAGCGCGATGTCGCAAAGGTTGCCTATGACCGAGCCGGCGCCGGCGCGGCGCTGACTCCCGTCGTTGCGCAGATAGTAGTTGAACACGTTGGACAGGTAGAACAGCGGCGTGGCCGCGACAAGGATCTGCAGATAGTCCCTTGTGGCGGCATACAGTGCGCCGTCCGTGCTCCGCGTGCCCAGCAGCGCCAGCAGCGGGTCCATGAATACGCTGCCCAGCACGGCGGTCGTGACGCTGAAAAGCAGCGCCAGCGCGAGCACGCCGTGAAAGCTGTCCGCGGCCTCCTGCGTTTTGCCCTGACTCAGCAGACGGGAATAGCGAACGGAGCCGCCCAGTCCGAGGCCGTGGGCAAACATGCAGTTGATCATGTAGACCGGCAGGATCAGACCAATGGCGGCAAGTCCCACGGCGCCCAGCCGCTGCCCCACCACCACGGCGTCCGCCATATCGCTCAGCGCCCAGCCGAGCGACGAGAGCATGGCAGGGACCCACAGTCCACGGAACATCCGAGCGGTAAAGCGGTCCGCCGTCCGATGTGCGGCGGGGCTCATCGTCCGCATGGTGTTACTCAATGGTCAGAATGTCGGAGAAGCCGGTCACCTCAAAGATCTCCATCACCGACTCGCTCACATGGGTGAGCACCATTTT